>Ga0256842_1000015_pt1 | contig 139570 bp, 142 predicted proteins | sample 4559240metaG_FD_185973 | JGI IMG/M metagenome (GOLD analysis project Ga0256842, IMG submission 185973) | Hydrothermal vent microbial communities from Guaymas Basin, Mexico - 4559-240 | ecosystem: Environmental > Aquatic > Marine > Hydrothermal vents | place: Mexico: Guaymas Basin | collected... | reverse complement strand
TCTGTTTATAACTTTTTTCTTATTTCTTTAATTTTTCCTTTATTTCCAATTTATTGCCTAGTTTTCCACAGAAATATCAGTTTTTAGATTATAAATTAACAGCTATTTCAAAATGGGGAAACTTAAAGCATATTAAAGGTTTATTTTTTAACAATTTTATTATATAATTACTACATTAGGGAATTTAAAGGAGTAATTATGCTAAATATAGAGAGAGAAGAATTAATATTAATACAAAATAAAAAAATAATCGATTTAGAATCTGAAATAGCTGAGAAAAGTAATTTTATATGGATAATTAGAGAAATAGTTAAATATTCAGGCAAACTTAAAACCGAATCTGAAATAACTTATATGGTAATAGATATGTTAATTGGTATTTTTGGTTTAAATGCATCATCATTAATAATAAAACAAAAAGATGAAACATATAATCATTATTCAATAAACAATAAATCAAATAATAAATTTGAAATAAAAACAAGTATATCATTGGATGAAGAATATAATAACATTACTGAAGCTAAATTGAATTCTATAAACAGTGATAATTCATCATGTTTAACTATTCCTTTATTCGATTTAGTGACAGATGAAATTTCAGGATTTTTAATTGCGACTCATTCACAAAATAATTTTTTTACTCAATCTAAGATAGAGTTTTTTACGACTTTGTCAATTCAATTAAGTAACACTTTAATGAATTCTTATTTATTCTCAGAAGTTTCAAAATTATCAAGTAAAGATATTTTAACTAATTGTTTAAATAGAAGGTATCTTAACGATTTACTTGATTATAATTCATCAAATAGTATCAGTTATATTCTTTTTGATTTAGATAACTTTAAAATGGTTAACGATACTTTTGGTCATAATAAAGGTGATGAACTATTAATTAGAATCTCAGATTTAACAATAGATTTTTTTGCACCATATGATGGAAGAGTTGTAAGATATGGCGGAGATGAATTCATTATTATTTTAGAAATGGATCTTGATAAAAGCGTAGAAATTTTAGAAGAATTTAGATTGAATCTTTTAAAAGATGAACTTGTTAAATCTTTCCCGTTTAAAGTATCAGCCAGTTTTGGAATAGCAAATTATCCTGCACATTCTCCAAATTTAAAAGACTTATTAAAAAAAGCTGATAACGCATTGTATAAAGCTAAAGAAAATGGTAAAAATCAAATAAAAATATATAAAAGTAAAAACTCTTCAAATTAATTATTTGAAGAGTTTTTTTCAATAAAAGCATATATTATAGTAACAAGCGGAAATATATAACAAAGTATCGAATATAAAGCAAATTTCATGCCTGTAATCCCAAGTACCGTTGAAAAAACAATAACATTAACATTCCACGGCATAAGAGGTGCAATAACTACACCTGAATCAGATATAACCCTTGTTAATGCTTCTTTTTTTAATTCAAATTTTTTATATTTTTCTTTAAATAATTTTGCAGGAACTATAACACCCACTGTTTGATCACATGTTATCACAGTAAATATTGAAGAAATAAAAACAGTTCTTAATATTAAACTTTTTTTATCTTTTATTCCAACTACAATTTTATTTGAAATTTCATTTAATAATCCTACTCCGTCTAAAAGCCCAACGAGTCCTAGTGCTCCCATAACAATAAGAATAACTTCTACCATTGCATAAATCCCACCACTATTTAATATTGCTTTTAAAATACTATTCCCTGAAATATGAAATCCAAAAAATATTACTTTTAAAGTTTCAATAAACGAATATCCTTGAACAAATATTGTTAAAAGCGATCCAAGTATAACTCCAGTAAAAAGTGCAAATTTTGCTTTAACTTTAAAAAACGGTAAAAGAATAATAATCAATGGTACAAATAATAAAAAAGGTGAAATAACAAAAGTCTCAGAAATTAAGTTTTTATATATTTGCACTTGTTCCATATCTGCATTTTGAATAATCATTCTATTATCCATTATAAAATAAAATATTATACTTATTATATAAACTGGAATAAACGTCTTCATCATTTCTTTGGTAGCTTTTTTATATTCGGTATCAGTAACAACAAATAATAAATTATTTAAACCTGATATTGGCGACATTTTATCTGCAATAAAACTACCTGAAACTATTGCTCCTAATAAAATATGCAAATCAACTCCAAAACCAACACCAATACCCATTATTGCAATTCCAACTGTAGAAATTGTACCGAGTGCAGTTCCCATGAAAACAGAAACTATTGATGTAAAAACAAAACTTAATAACAATATATGATTTACATTAATATATTCAAACCCATAATAAATAAGACTTGGTACAACTCCAGATGAAATCCAAGCCGATACTATTGAACCAATAAGTATAATTATTAAATAAATAATTCTATGTTCTAAAATTCCTTTTAATAAATACCTATTAATCTCTTTTAATGGATATTTTTCAAAGATTACATAATAACCTATGTTTAAAATTATAGCTATTAAAAAACCCAAATATAAAGGTTCATTTAACAATATACAACCACCAACTATTATTAATGATAAAACTGCAAATATATATTTCATTTTATACTCCTTGTATTCCATTATTTATTATCATTAATGCTTTTATATTTTCCATCAATATACTCATATATTAAATCATATTCCAATTTATATTTGTTTAATACTTTTGCAATTTGCTCATAATCACTTTTTAAAAATCTTCCTGCTAATCCACAGGAAGCACTAATTTCTCTTGGCACTGGAATAATTTTAATCTCAATATTTTCACTATTAAGAGTTCTTTCAAATTTTAATGCTAAATGTGTTGAATGAAATGTTGCCAAATTATATTTTTCCATATCACTATTCCTTTGTAAATTATTTATCGATACCATCTCTTGATAAAACACCATCTTGATAATAATGTTTTATTTCTTTCATTTCAGTAACTAAATCTGCTTTTTCAATTAATTCATCAGGACAATATCTTCCTGTAATAATCACTTCAGCATCTCCCGCTGATTGAAAAAACTTTTCGATTACATCATCAACTAATACAAGTTTATAATATAATGCAATTGTTAATTCATCTAAAATAATTACATCGTATATGTTCTTAACAAATATATCATAGCATTTTTGTAATGCTTCTTTTGCTAGTATTACGTCCTTTTCAGTGGGTTTATTATAAATAAAACATCCTCCACCTAATTGCTCTATAGTAATATTCTCTAAAATATTACTTATTTTTGTTTCATTATATTTCATGTCTTTTACAAATTGACCAATATAAACTTTTTTCCCGCTCATTGCAGCTCTTAATGCCAGTCCAAACGCAGCAGTAGTTTTTCCTTTACCATTTCCAGTATATATATGAATATATCCCATTCTATCCCCTCCATACACATTATATATTTTCTTTATTTTATTTCAATACTTTATTTGCAATCGTTGAATAAAATTTGTTTTTTTGGGTATATATTAAATGCAATAGGTTGGAGGCGATTATAATGAATATTTCATTAAACTCTAATCAAATAATCCGCGATAACAGTTATACGGATACAAAAAACAAGGATTTAAAAAACAAAATTAACAGCATCGTTTCACAAGTTTCAGGTAATGTCAAAAATGTAGATATAAAATATAATAATGACAATTCTATTTCAAAAGCAGTAATTACTGTTGTTGTGTCTGAAAACGAAGCCAAAAATATAGTAAGCAGTTCTAACAATATAGAAATCAAAATTATTGTTGATAAAACTATAAAAGATAAAACAGAAGAAATAGACAAAAATTACCCAATTGATAATATAAATGAAACTACTGAAAAAGATGATGTTGTTTTTAATGAAGAAAATAATGATTCTTCAAAATTAACTTATAGTTATACATTAGGACCTGATGGAAAAATGTATGTCGCCCTTACTAATAAGAAAAAAAATTTATCTAAACCAATTGATCCTGTTAAGCAATTTAATTTATACGATACATCAAATAAAAATTTAGAGAAATATAAGAGATATAACTTTAAAAACATTCAAACTCTTGAAAAAAAAGACAGTAGTAGATTCTCACTAAATGTGTAGAATCTTTTTTTTCGAAAATAATGAACAAATTATAGTATGATTAGTATATATGTATGAGGGGGTTTTGAAGTGGATGACAATATCTTAATATCCAATATTAAAAAAGGAGATTCATATTCAACTGAACTTCTAATTAAGAAATATAAACAAAACATCTATAATTTGTCATATAAATTAACTTATAACAAAGTAAATGCAGATGATTTATATCAAGATACTTGGTTAAAAATTTTAAGTAAAATAAATACTTACAACTCAAACTATTCCTTTAAAAATTGGGCTTATACATTATGTTTAAATATTTACCGTGATAATTATAATAAAAGAAAATCTCAAAACAAATATAATAAACATTTTAATGATATAAAAACAAAGGATTTTTACATTAATAGAACAGCTTCTTCATTAACTCCCGAAGATATGATTATAGAAAACGAAAAAAAAACTGAAATTGAAACTTATATTAATAAACTTGATGAAAAATATAGAATTGTTATTATTTTATTTTTCTTTGATAATTTAAAATATCAAACAATATCTAAATTATTAAATATACCTATTGAAACTGTTAAATCAAGAATTAATACTGCAAAAAAAGAATTAAAAAAAATGATTGGAGGTACTTATGAATAATGATTTTGATGATTTTCTTAGAACTGTTTTAAATACAGATGAAAACTTAGATTCAGATTTAGAAACTAAAACATTAATTAAAAGTAAAAGAAAAGTCAATTCACATAATATTTTTCTCTTTATTTTATTAGTATCTGGTATATTAGTGTTTTTCGTTAATAATTTTTTTTATTTCTTAAATCATAATCTAGAAAATATATTTCTTTTTTATATAGTACGGATTAGTTTTTTTTCTTTAATTATAATTCCAATATATTTAAATAAAGAGTTCTTGATAAATCTAATCGAAAGGGAGTGATAAAATGCTAAATTTTTATTTAGGTAATATTGCTGATTCAAATCATATAATTATAGTAATAATATTCTTATTAATTAAATTAATAATGGGTATATATGCATACACAGATTCAAGAAAAAGAAATATGCAATCTATTATGTGGCTTCTATTAGTTTTACTAATACCAAATTATATTGGTTTAATCATTTACTTAATTATTAGACAAAATGATGATTATTTAAATTGCCCAAATTGTGGATTCAAAGTAAAAAGAAGTTATAAGGTATGCCCAAATTGCAATCAAGAGCTTAATAAAATTTGTCCAAGTTGTAAAAAAATAGTTAAAGACAGCTGGAATGTATGTCCATATTGTACTGAAATATTAAAAAATAATATTGAAGATAAGTAATTTAAAAAGGAGATGATCGTATGTTAACATTAAACATTAGTTATGTACCAGGTTATGAAATAACTGAAGCTTTAGGAATTGTAGAAGCAAATACAATTCAATCTAAACATCTTGGAAAAGATATTTTAAGTGGCTTCAAAACTTTAGTAGGCGGCCATCTAGAGGAGTATGAACAAATGATGACTGAATCAAGAGCTGGAGCTAAACAAGAAATAATTAAAAAAGCTGAAGTACTTGGTGCCGATGCAATAATTAATATTAGATATTCAAGTTCTTCTGTAATGCAAGGTGCTGCTGAAGTGCTTTGCTATGGTACTGCAGTTAAAATTAAAAAAATATAGTTTGTAGAACAATTGTTAATTAATTATCTAACTTCTTGCATTTTAATCACTCTAATAATATAATTATATTATAACGAATTCAAGGAGGCATTATGAAAATATCAGTAGAAGCTAGAAATTACTTTAACGAATTAAAAGAAGGGAAAAAACATTTTGTTACTTATGAGGAATTATCTGACGCTCTCAATAATGGTGAATATGTTTTTATGCTAGACATTCGTGATAAACCTGATTATGATGATAATCATTTAAAAGGCTCACTTTATTGTGATTGCTCTGAAATAGGTGATTTAATTGAAGAAGATTTCTTTTTAAAAGGAGAAAAAATTATAATAATCTGCTATAGTGGACAATTATCTAATCAAATTGTTGGATTATTACGTACATTTGATTTTGATGCTTATTCTTTAAAAAACGGTATGAATTTTGATGCTGATAATTCTTTAACTGAATCTACACCTGAATCTTGACGTTAATATATATATCCGTTGGATATAAAATTAATTAAAATAAATATAATCAAAAAACGATTGTTAAATCGTTTTTTTGATTATATTTATTAATTGAATAAATGTTTTATTCCTAATATAGGAATAAATAATATCACACTTAATGTTACTCCTAATTCATTAAATACATTACTTCCTTCTACAGGTTTAAGTTTTATTCTGTTTAAAAATGCTCCTGCTGCAATTCCATATGCATTCCCCATCATTATTATTCTAATTGCTCCCATAATACTTTCAGCTTTTTCATTATCATATGCATTGACAAGTTTCTCCCATTCCTCTTTTTTAGGTTTTCCCTTATTATCAGCATAATGTTTTGCAAACTCAATCGCAATATCCTCTTTAGTAGTTTGAATACCAATTCCACCAAGATTTAATGAATTAATTTCCATTTGAGTTATTCCTACTTTTTCAGCTTTACCCTTATGAAAAGTATTACATATCTCACATCCATTTACTTCAGTAACAGCTAAATTAATTCTTTCTTCAAACTTTTCATCTAAAAAACCATCTTTTTTGCCTTTCTTGAAAGCTTTCATAGATGTTAATGCCATATCCATAATATGATAAAATTCTTTTACACTATAATTGTTTTTATAAAACTCTTGGATTTTTTCTTCTCTCATTTCACTACCTCCATATACTAAAATTTTTCTAAGTATTTTCTTAATGTTTCTAATGCAGAAAAAATATCTTCTTTTTCATCTTTTGAAAACTTTGAAAAAGTATTATCAATATGTTCTTTAATTTTTTGAATACTATTTAAATAAATTTCATTACCTGTTTTTTCTAAAAAAATATATGTAACTCTTCTATCTTTTTCACTTCTTTCTTGTCTTATTATATTATTCGTACTAAATTTCTTAATAATTCTACTTAATGCGCCTTGGTCTACCATAACTAATTTACTTAGTTCATGTAGTGAAATTCCTGGGTTTTTACCAATTGCAATTAATACTTTTATATTTGTATTATTCATTTCATCTTTTGATCTACTTGGTGCATAATTAAAACAAATCTTTTGCATATATTTTGGTATAACATCAATTAATTCACTTATTTCCATAATTCCTCCTCAACATACTTGCTATAACATTAATTGCTATAGCAAGTATAATATCGCATGATATTTTTGTCAACAAAAAAAAGAAACAATTTAATTGCTTCTCTTTACATTATTATTAATACCCTTCAATTTCACTTCTAATAAGAGATTCAGCTTCGCCAATTCCAGGGAATCTATCCTCTAAAAGTTTAGAAAAAACCTCTTTATCATTTACAGAAATTTCAAACACTCCACCAGCTGATGGCCTAAGTATAAGTTCTTCTATCTCGTTTTTATATTCATTTAAAACTTTATCTGCAAGACTAACAGCCCTACCTAAATAACCTCACGATGTACAATAAGTAATTGTAACTTTAGCACCCATTATTTTCACTCTCCTATTTATACTATTATTTCATTAAATTCATCATATTCTCTTAAAACTGTAAAATCATTATCTTCTTCTACATATTTTTTTAGACTAGGACTTAATTCAACAGCTTTTCTTAAATCATTTAATGCTAATTCGTTTTGATTATTTCTAACCAAAAAAATTGCTCTATTGTAATATAACACACTAATATCATTATTATATAAAATTCCTTCACTTGCTATTTCAATTGCTTCCTTGTATTCTTTAAATTCTTTATGAAGAATAGATAAATTTAAAAAACTATATGGGTAATATTTATTTAAACTTATTGAATATTTATAATTCTCAATTGCTAAATCATAATTTTTTAATTTTTTATAAACAACAGCAATATTGAAATATGCAAGATAACTGTCTGAATCATTAATAATTGCTTTTTTAAACATTTCTAAAGCCTCTTCATTTCGATCATGTTCCTCAAGAAATGAAGCATAATTATTATATGCCCAAAAATTTTCTTCATTTACATTTATTGCTTTCCTAAAATTAATTTCTGCATTTTCATAATCTTTAAGTTTTTCATAAACTTCTGCAATATAAAGATATGCATTATAATAATTTTCATCATATTCAATTGCTTTATTATAATACTCAATACTTTTTATAAATTCAGATCGTCTTTCTAATATTACTGCAATTGCATAATATGCTCCAGGTTCTTTATTATCAATTTCAATTATCCTTTTATAAATATCAAGCGCTTCATTTTCAGCTTCATATTTATCACAAAAATAGCCTAAATCATATAATGTTTTTATATTGTTAGGATTAATTTCCAATGATTTATTATAAAATTTTCTAGCCTTCAATAAATTCTCTTGCTCTAAAAATTGTGTTGCTAAAATCCTATAATTTTCACTTTGTTTCATATAATCGCACTCCAATTGAAAAGCATATATAATTATTTTTTATCTGAATTAATAGCTTCTTCAGTATTAATACTCAGAATTTCAAAAATACTTTTTGCTCTTTCTTTTGTTGATCCACTAATAGTATTAAAATTAACATTTTCAGCTTCTAAGAAATTTAAAATTGCTTCATCAATTGCTTTAGCAACGTCATAATCTTGCCATCTTACACCATCTTTTTCATAACCAAATTCTCTAGGCAAATAAAAAATATGATTATACTCAGAAAGCTCTTCTAAAGCAATAATATAAAGATCTTTTAATATCTCCACTTCTTTTTGAGTTCTATCTTTATTTCCTAGCATGAATCTTCCATAAACATATGGAATAAATGTAGCATAATCAGTTAATGCATACTCAAATCCATTTAACTTTTGTTCTAATCTTTTTTGTCCAAGAAATATTCCATATTGCTCTGATATAGATTCAATCATACCTTTATCTCTTAAATACTCAGTCGAATATTCTAATGCATATCCAACATCATATCCGCTTATTTTCATATCAACAAATAATTGTTGTACTAATGTAGTTTTTCCACATCTTGGTCCGCCCAATATTGCAATTCTTTTAGTCATATCAACACTCCAATGCTTTTAGTAACATAATGATTATATATAATTTTAAAAAACATTTCAATGTTTTTTTGCTACAGAATTTTCTAATTCTACATAAAAGTTATTTTATCTTCAATTGCTTCTCTTTTAGGAACTCTATTTCTATCTTTTAATGGAACACCTACAGGGATTAAAGCATACAAACTAAAATCATTGTCTTTTAATGCTATAAAATTCTCAATTTCTTTTTTAGCAAAAAGTGGTCCTGTCATCCAACAACCCCCATAGCCAAGTGCTGAAATTGCAAGCAATATATTTTCGACTGTTGCACCAATATTTTGAATTCCAGGTTGAACATCGATAAAATTTTGTGATTCATTATCATCAATTTTATTTAACAAATCTATTCCAGTTGGTTCATAAGAAGAACCAAAAACTAAAATTAAAGCTGGCGCATCTTTAAAAAAAGTGTAATATTTAATCATTTTATTAAATCTTTTAGTTTTTTCTTCATCATTAATAACGTCAATTATTTTCGAATGTTTTTCTGTAATAATTTTAGCAATTTTTTCTATTATATTCTTACTTTCCACTACAACATAATGCCAATTTTGTACATTATGTGCAGATGGAGCTTGCATACCTGCTTTTATTATTTCAATAAGATCCTCATGTCTAACTTTTTCATCTTTAAATTTTCTTATACTTTTTCTATTATATATAAAATTCAGTTTTTCCATTTTATCCTCTCACTTTCTTTCAATATTTATAGAAATATCGAAAATCAAATCATCATCTTTATATCTTTTAATATAAGAATAACTACCTGTAAAAATTGAACGATTTTTATCTATATAATTATTAATTATATTTTCAATATCTATATTAAAATTCGAAATCTTCGAATCAAGCATAAAATATATTCTTGTTTTACCTTGATCTTCAATTAATTTATTATTAATATACTCTATAATACTTAATTCATTACCAAATAACAAATCATTTTTATAAAAATAATTTTCTGAAATATAATTAACATATGAATAATCCTCAAATACCTCGTGACTATTTACTATTAATGCAAAAGGAACATTAAAAAATTTATAACTCATTATATTTTCTTCATTATTTATTGGATCATCTGCAGTTACATCAACAAAATATAAATTGCCTTCAATTTCAACTAAATTCCATGCATGTAATATATTTTCCATTTTACCATATATTAATTTTGATTTTATACCAACTTTTTTTAATAAATAATCAAAAGCTTCTGCATACCCATCACAAACTGAAATATCATTTACTATTGCTCCATATGCAGTATGTGATTCAGTAGGATATTTATTATCAATGTCATATTCAACATGTTCAACTAAATAATCATGAATTGCAATTTCTTTTTCATAATCACTCATATTATTATTAATAATAATTTCAATTATTCTATCACTTTCATCAACTAATTTATTATATTTTTCTTTTAAATCATCAGTATTTTCATCAAATAAATATTTTACACTCATAACTTCACCTTCAGAATAAGTATACACAAATTTATCAATAAAAAATAAGTCTGGAAATAAATCTATCATTTCTTCATTTAAATTAGTCATATCTTCTACAGAAAGATTATATTTAGTTACATCAATTTCCTCATCATTTAATTTTCTTAATTCATCAAATAACAATAATTCAACATTATAAATATCAATAATATGTTTCTTTTTATTATCATTCCTAATATCATAATCAAATTTATAATTTATTCCAAATTGAAAAGCTTCAGAAATAAATCTTAATGGCACAACTGTACGATTGTTTATAATTAATGCTTTTGTATCCATTTCAATAGATTCACCATTGATTTTTGCAATATTAGAATCAATTTTTAATATTATTGTTTTATCATCTTTAATAATTTTCACTTCTCGCGTTTCGGGATACCATTTGACATAAGCATCAAAACTTTCACTTATAAATCTTACAGGTACTATTGTTCTATTATTCTCATCAATAAATGGCAAAGTATCATAAAAATCAACTTTATCTTCATTGATATATATAGCAATCTCGTTTGTTTCAGAAAATGAAGCAAATGGAAAAATAGCAGCTATCATTATAAATAATAAAATAATTTTTTTATGCATTCAATCACCTCTCTCTTCTTTAATTATATCTATTTAATAGTTTTTTACAAATATTTAATATGAAAGATGAAAATAATAAATATCTATGATAAAATATTTATTATTTAGGAGGTTTTTTTGAAAACATTAGGAATTATTACAGAATATAACCCGTTTCATAACGGTCATAAATATCATTTAGAAAAATCAAAAGAAATATCAAATTCAGATGCAATTATATGTGTTATGAGTGGACATTTTTTACAAAGAGGAACACCAGCAATAATGGATAAATGGACAAGAACAAGAAATGCAATTGAAAATGGAGTAGATTTAGTAATTGAATTACCTACAGTTTATTCTATGAATAGTGCTGAATTCTTTGCAAAAGGTTCTGTAGAAATATTGAATTCCTTAAATATTGTAAATACACTTTCTTTTGGAAGTGAAAACGGCAATATAGAACCATTTTTAAAAACAGGAAAAATTTTTTCAGATGAACCAAAAGAATTTAAAAGTTTATTAAAGAAACATTTAAGTGACGGTATAGTATTCCCAAAAGCAAGAGAATTAGCTTTAAAAGAATATTTAGAAGAAAATTCGGTAATAAACTCTAAACCAAATAATATTTTAGGTATTGAATATTCTAAAGCAATTTTCAGTACTTCAAGTAATATTGAACTTAAAACAATAACAAGAACTTCAAATGATTATCATGATAATACTTTAACCGGAAATATTTCTTCAGCTACTGCAATAAGAAACACCATTAAAAGTAATATGAATTTTAATGATATTAAAAATTCAATTCCAAAATCAACCTATGATTCTTTTGTTAAAAATAAAGATGATTTAGTTTTTAGAGATGATTTTGAAGATTTAATTTTCTATAAAATTAGATCAATGAACTTAACTGAACTTAAAAATATTCATGATATAACAGAAGGCCTTGAAAACAGAATTAAGAAAGCTGCACTGGAAACAGAAACCTTAGAAGAATTAATTCTCAAAATTAAAACTAAAAGGTATACCTATACAAGAATTCAACGTATTCTTTTTAAAATACTTTTAGATATTAAAAAAGATAATATTTACCATTCTCCACGTTATATTCGCGTGCTCGGATTTAATAAAAAAGGTCAAAATTTAATTAAACAAATAAATGAAAAATCAGATATTCCTGTAATAACTAATTTAAAGAATTATATTCCACAAGATGAGATTTCAAAAATGATGATTGATACAGATATTAGAGCAACTAATATATATCAAATTATTAAAAATAAAAAAACTGGTAATTTAGATTATCTAAATAAACCAGTAATTATTAAATAATTATTTCATTCTTTCAAGTTCAGAAATGTTCCTATCAAGAACAACAATTCTTGCTTCAAGATCATTTCTGCTTTTTATTAACATTTGATGGGAATAATCAAAAGATGAAGTTCTCATTTCATTTGCTTTTAATTTTGCCTCATTAATTATTTTTTCAGCTTCTCTTTTTGCAATAATAATAACTTCACTATTGTCAATTAATTTTCTATGCTCTTCAGTAAATTGAATATTTAATTCTTTCTTTTTAGCTTCAATTCCATCTAATATTTGATTTTCTTTTTTACTTGCATTCTCAATAATAACTTGGGCTTCTTTTTCAGCTTCTGCTAAAATTTCATCTCTGTTTCTAAAAAGATATTTTACATGCTGATATTCTTCAGGAATTTTTGCAGATATTTTACTTATAATATCAATAAGTTCATTTCTATTTAACATAATTTTACCTGTAAAAGGAACTGATGATACATTTTCTAACATATCTTCTATTTCATCTAATAAATCTAACACTTCTAACTTTTTAATATTATTCATCCTTTACCTCCTTCTCAATCATAGCATTCAAAACAGGTTTCGACACAAAATCTTCAATATTTCCACCAAGTCTAAATACTTCCTTTACCAATGAAGAACTTAAATGAGCATATTTCATATCTGTAGTTAAGAAAAATGTTTCTGCATTTTCATTTAATTTTCTATTCATTGTAGCCATTTGAAATTCACTTTCAAAATCAGACACCGCTCTTAATCCCTTTACAATTACATCAATATTATTTTCTTTAATATAATCAGTTAATAATCCAGTAAATGAATCAACTACAACTTTCTCATTTTTAATCAATGAGTCTTTAATTAATTCAACTCGTTCTTCAAGTGTAAACATTGATGTTTTACCACCATTTATTAAAACAGCAACAATTACTTTATCAAAAATTTTTGATGCTCTATTAACAATATCCATATGTCCATTTGTTATTGGATCAAAACTCCCTGGATAAATCGCTACTTTCATACATTCCTCCTAAGTAATACAATAACTGTATTCCCATACTTTTTTTCTTTAATTAATTCAAGACCATCAAAATCAAATTTAATTTTATCATTTTTATCTCTTTCAATTACTATTAATCCATTCTCATTTAAAATATTACGATCTAAAATATATTCTATTGCTTTAATTTCAAGCTTATTATTATATGGCGGATCAAGAAGAATAACATCAAATTTTTCATTTGTATTTGTTAAATAATCAAATGCATCCTTAACATATAATTTAATATTTGTTAATCCCGTTTTTTTAATATTACTTTCAATAATAGCTTTACATTTTTTGTTTTCTTCAATTAAAATAACTTCACTTGCACCTCTTGACGACGATTCAATTCCTAAAGCACCAGAACCTGAAAACAAATCTAAAATTTTACTATTTCTAATATCAAATTGAATACTACTAAAAAGAGATTCCTTAACTCTATCAGTCGTTGGTCTAGTATCAGTTCCCTCCAAGGTATCCAATTTAATTCCTCTTGCTTTACCACTAATCACTCTCATTGCTTCACCTCTAAAAATATAATACCATAATTACTATATTTTGTAACCCTTAAATATACCTTTTGATACATTATTTACAAATTCAATTATTTCTTTATTTTCTCCACTCTTATACTCATTAATAAGAAACTTAATTTCTTTTTGAGTTTGAACTAAAATATCATTATTTTTAATTATATTTGCTATTTTGAATTCAATTATTCCTGATTGTCTAATTCCAAGAATATCCCCTGGACCTCTTAATTCTAAATCTTTTTCAGAGATTCTAAAACCATCATTTGTTTCTGTCATAATTTTAATTCTCTCTTTTGAAATTTTTCCAAGTTTATCAGCTAATAAAAAACAGTAACTTTGAAAACTTCCTCTTCCAACTCTTCCTCTCAGTTGATGTAATTGTGATAATCCAAATCTTTCTGCATTTTCAATTACCATAATATTTGCATTTGTTACATCTATCCCAACTTCAATTACAGTAGTGGATACTAAAATATCAACTTCTCCATTTTTAAATCTACTCATTATTTCATCTTTTTCATTATTTTTTAATTTACCATGTATCATTTCAACATTGAATTCTTTAAAAACCACTTCATTAAGTTCATAGTAATACTTTTCAACTGATAAAAGATCTAATTTCTCAGAATCTTCAACTAAAGGACAAACAAAGTACGCTTGTCTACCTTCATTAATATTTTTTCTAATAAAATCATACATTTCATTTTTTTTATTTTTTTTAATATAGTGTGTGCTTATTTCTTTTCTTCCAACAGGCAATTCATCAATTACAGAAATATCTAAATCTCCATGAATAACCATTGATAGCGTTCGTGGAATAGGAGTTGCCGACATAACTAAAACATCAGGTTTAGTATTTGATTTTTTTGATAATTTTTCTCTTTGCCTTACACCAAATCTATGCTGTTCATCAGTTATTATTAATCCTAAATTATTAAATTTAACTTTGTCCTGCAATAGTGCATGAGTTCCAATAACTATATCAACTGCATCATTTTCAATTTCTTTATATATTTGTTCCTTATTTTTTATTGACGATGTTAAACATCTCACATTAACTCCTCTGCCATCAAAATAACTTATAAACGAATTATAATGTTGAATTGCTAAAAGTTCAGTCGGCGCCATAAAAGCACCTTGATAGCCATTTAAATAAGATAAGTATAATGCTGCCATTGCAATAACTGTCTTTCCTGATCCTACATCCCCTTGAATTATTCTATTCATTACTTTCTTTTTTTGCATATCGTTAAATATTTCCTCAAGTACTCTTGATTGAGCACCAGTTAATTTAAATGAAAGATTATCAACAAAATTATTAACCATATCTTTCATTTGAAATTTAATACCTTCTTCTTCTTCAAAATTATTCTTTAATAATATTAATCTTAATTGAATATTGAAAAACTCTTCAAATATTAAACGATATTTAGCAACTTTATAAGCTTCTTTATCATTTGGGAAATGAATATTTCTTATTGCATATCCATATGAGCATAAATTATTCCTTTTAACAATATCATCAATCAACGATTCATAATCATCAATATTTAATTCTTTTAATAAATTATTAATCATTTTAAGTAAATGCCATTGCATAAGTCCATTTGTAAGAGGATAAACAGGAGTTATTCTTAAAAATTCATCTACATTCTGAGATTTTTCATTAATGAAATCTGGATGAATCATTTTTCTGTTTTCAATTTTTCCAAAAAAATAATATACTTCATCAATTTTCAGTCTATTCACAACATATTTCGGATTAAAAAAAACTGCTTCAAAATTATCACCAATTTTATCTTTTAATAGCACAGTAATAAGTGATTTTCTTTTATAGTTTTTCCTATTAACAATATTTATAACTTTACCTTTTATAGTAATATTTTCTCCATGCGTTGCATTTTTTACACTGCAAATTTTAGTCTTATTAATATATCTAATCGGATAATGATTAATCAAATCTTTTATTGTGTAAATATTTAATTTATGTAAATATGATTGGCGTTTACTTCCAACACCTTTTAAACTTTCAATATTATCATTAATATTCATGAATACCTCTTTTTTGTTAAAGAAAAACCCTAAGATAACTTAGGGCATTTTTTTATTCAACTGAAATTAAATAATAGTATAACGGTTGACCACCGTAATAAACTTCTACATCTCCAAATTCAATTAATTTTTCAATTTCTTCAGCTAAGTTATTCGCTTCTTCTTCTTGAACATCCTCGCCAAAGTAAATAGTAATTATCTCAGTATCTTTATTAATAATGCTTTTAATAGTTTTTAAAGTAATATCATGGAGATTATCTCCAACAGATATAATTTTTCCTTCAGATACTCCAAGTATTTCATTTTCTTTTATTTCAATACCATCAAATACAGTATCTTTTACAGAATATGTTATTTCAACCGTACTAATATTTGAAATACATTCTTTCATTTTTTCAATATTTTTTTCCGGCTCATCTTCCCAATCAAATTCAATTAACGAATTAATTCCTTGAGGAATTGTTTTAGTTGGTACTATATATATATTCTTATCACTAATTTTTTTAGCTTGCTCAGCTGCTAAAATAATATTTCCATTATTTGGTAATATTATAATATTGTCAGCATTTGTATTATCAATTTTTTCAAGCAAATCTTTTGTTGATGGATTCATAGTCTGTCCACCTTCGATTATTTGAGTAACTCCAAGGTCTTCAAAAATAGTTGATATTCCAGCCCCTATTGCTACTGCAATAATTTCATATTTGCTTTTCTTATTTTTTTTCTCTTCATAAACTTCATTTGCAGCTTCTGTTAATAATTGAGTATGTTGCTCTCTCATATTTTCTATTTTTATCTTTATTAATTCGCCTTCTTTTAACGCATACTCTAACGCTATTCCTGGATTATTTGTATGAATATGAACTTTAACTATATCTTCACTTTCAACAAAAACCATACTATCTCCAAGTTTCATAATTTTTTCTTTTAAAACTTTTGCATTAATTGAACCTTTTACAATAAATTCAGTACAATATCCAAATTCAATATCTTCAGGTGCAAGAATCTTTTGAGTTTCTGTTTTTACTCTAGAAGTTATTTCTTCTTCAAGCAATTCTCTACCTTGAACTGCATGTCTAAACCCTTTGAAAATGCATACTAATCCCTTTCCGCCAGCATCAACTACACCAGCTTGCTTTAAAACTTCAAGCTGTTCAGGCGTTTCATCAAGTGCTTTCTCTGCTATAGAAATAATATAATCAATAATTTCATCTATAGTAGTTTTTTCGTTAACAAACTGAACTGCATATTCACTAGTTTTTCTTATAACCGTTAAAATGGTTCCTTCAATTGGTTTCATTACAGCTTTATATGCGACCTCAGACGCTTTTTCAAGAGCATTAGCTAAATCTATAGCATCAAGTTCTTCTTTACCTTCACAGCCTTTTGCAAAACCTCTAAATATTTGAGATAATATTACTCCTGAATTTCCTCTTGCTCCCATAAGAGAGCCTTTTGAAATTTCTTTTGAAATAGTTTCAATCGAATACATTTTACTGCTATTAATCGATTCTATCGCAGATTGCAAAGTCAATGACATATTTGTTCCTGTATCACCATCTGGTACTGGAAAAACATTTAAATCATTAACCAATTCTATATTTCTTTTAAGTTCCTGATTGCTTTGCTTAAACATTCGTTCTAACAAAACTACATCAATTTTTTTTATATCCAATAGTCTTCACTCCTTGCTATTTAGTTTTAACACCTTCAATATTTAAATTAACCTTATTTACATTCAACCCAGTCTGTTTTTCTACATTAAATTTAACTTGACTAATTATATTTTCAGCCACTACAGAAATTTTAGTGCCAAATTGAATTATAACGTATAAATCAATAGTAATACTATCTTCTTCAACTATTATCTCTACACCTCTATTTAAATGTTCATTCTTTAAAATCTTGATTAAACCAGATGTAGTATTTTTCGAAACCATTCCAACTAATCCATAACATTCCATTGCAGATACCGCAGCTAACTTAGCTACAACATTTCTGTCAATCACTATATCACCCAATGCATTAACAATTTTTATTGTCAAATCATTTCCTCCTCAAATTAAATTATTTTGTCCATTTTTATTTTATATAATATATTTACTTTTAGCAACTACTTTTTTTGAGACTTTAATTATTTCTTAGAAATTAATTAAAAAATCACTTGTCATTTTTGATAGTCTTTGATAAAATTACTATTGTTGAAAGTTAAGGAGGTGCACAATGGCTAAACATTGTGAAATTTGCGGAAAAGGTCAAATGTCAGGAAATTATGTAAGTTTTTCACATAAAAGGACTAGAAGAACATGGAAACCTAATTTAAAAGATGTAAAAGTTAATGTAAACGGAACTGTAAAGAAAATAAGCATTTGTAGTAAATGTTTAAAAGCTGGAAAAGTTGAAAGAGTTTACTAAAAATAAAAAAACTACTGAAAAGTAGTCTTTTTTATTTTTTGACATATTAATTTGATTTAATTACAAACGCTGAACCTTCTCTAATTGAAATTAAAACATCTTTATTGATAAATTCATTACTTATTCCTCTAGTTTGAGTTCTAAAAATAATTTCATTATCTAAATTATATTTAGCATTTTTAATTGTTACTCCAACTATTTTTTTGCTTATTGGAACAATTGAAAAATATTTAAATCCATTTCCACTTATTATAATTTTCTCATTCAAATATTTTATTTCATTATTTTTTTCAACTATTGTGCCTATTATATTATTATCATTCAATTTTTCAAGCATAAATACATTTGAAAAAGTATGATCAATTCTATTTCCTAACGCACCAATTATTATAACTTCACTAAACTCTTCCTTAATAGCATAATTAATTGCAATCTCACCATCTGTAAAATCTTTATCTTTATTATATTTCTTAATTTCAGCTTTTTTGTATTCAAGAGCTTCACTAAATACAGACGAATCAAAATCTCCAAGTATTAAATCAGGATACAGTTCAAGCTCCTTAATATGTCTAATGCCTCCATCAACAGATATAATAAAATCTTCATCAATTATTTTATTTTTAATGTAATTATAATCCTCTATTACACCATTTAGAAAAATTAAACATTTTTTACTCATTTAATGCTTCTTTTAATTTATCAACATTATCTTTTATAGTTTTATCATTAAAAATTGCTGATCCAGCCACTATAAGATTTACACCTGCATTAACTACATCAATAATATTATGTTCTTTAATACCACCATCTACTTCGATAATAATATCAAGATTAAGTTGTTTATTTACTTCTTTAATATATGCAATTTTCTCAAGTGAATTTAAAATAAATTCTTGCCCTCCAAAACCAGGGTTAACCGACATAATTAATACTAAATCAATATCTGGAAGTATTTCCTCTAAAACATTTAACGGCGTACCAGGATTTATTGCAACACCTGCTTTAACACCTCTTTTTTTAATCGATTGAATAACTCCATGAATATGATTTGTAGCTTCATAATGTACAGTTAAAATATCTGCTCCTGCATCACAAAATACGTCAATATATCTGTCAGGATTTTCAATCATTAAATGAACATCTAATATCATATCAGTTCTTTTTCTAATTGAACTAACAACAACTGGACCTATTGTAATATTTGGAACAAAATGACCATCCATTACATCAACATGTAAATATTTAATATTTTCCTTTTCTAAAGCTTTAATATCTCGTTCCAAATTCGCAAAATCTGCTGACAATATTGATGGTGATAACTCTACCATTTAATACCTCCTATTTTTCTCGATTTCATCAAGTATTAATAAATATGATTTATACCTACTTTTTGAAATTCTTTTATCTTCAATTCTTTTAAGAACTTCACATTTTGGCTCATTTATATGCATGCAATTATTAAATTTACATAAATAACTAGCCTCTTTTATCTCAGGAAAATAATCTCCAACCTCTAATTTATCTATAAATGAAATATCTAAATTTGCAAAACCTGGAGTATCAACTACCCATCCACCTGTTTTTAAAGAAATCAATTCAGTATGCCTAGTAGTATGTTTTCCTCTTTTTATTTTTTTACTTATTTCTCCAACTCTTAATTGTAAATTAGGTTGAATCATATTTAATAGTGATGATTTGCCAACACCAGATGGTCCTGCAAATACACTAATTTCATTATCAAGCACTTTTTTCAACTCTTCTTTACCAAGATTTTCAACTGCAGAAGTGATTATAACAGTATAACCAGCATTCTCATATAACTCCTTATACTCTTCCACTTTATTTATGTCATCAATATCAGATTTGTTAAAGCAAATTATTGCTTTTAATCCAGAATGCGCAACAAATACAAGAAGTCTATCAATCAAATTTAAATGTGGATCAGGATTTTTTATAGAAAAAACAATAATAGCCTGACTTACATTTGAAACAAGCGGACGATGCAATTTTGTTTTTCTAGGTAAAATTGTCTTAATCATCCCTTTACTATTTTTTTCATCTATTATTTCCATTTCAACAAAATCACCTACAATAGGTCTATCATTTGAATATTTTATACTCCCACGTAATTCAGCAATAAAAATTCCTTGTTTTGTTTTAATAGTATACTTTCCGCCTACACCTTTTAAAATTAGCCCTTTAATCATTTATTCCCCTATTCAAATGTTCTACTCTGTTGGCTTATCAATTTATCACCATAATAGAATTTTAATGTTACTTCGCCTTTTGCTTGAACAGTAATTCTTACAGAGCCTTCTGATTTATAATGCTCTTTTTCATAAACTGTTTCAGTCTTTCCATCAATAATTGTCTCAACTTTTACTATATTTTTTTCTTCCTCAAAATTTAATGGAATTACAAATACTTTCTCAATTAATGTATTTTTTTCAGGATCTTCAGTTTCACCATTTTCAGTAGTTGTATCTTCATTTTGAGTAACAACAACATCAACACTACTACCTTCTTCCACTTCAGTTCCAGCTAAAATATTCTGTTTATTTATTTTTCCGTTTTCAAAATTTTCATCACTAATATATGAAATTTCTCCTATTGATACATTAATGCTCTCTAACCTTGCAGTTGCTTCCTCAATTGTTAAATCAATTATACTAGGAAGTAATACACTACTACTTTCTAACCCTTGACTTACAACAAGATTAACTTTGCTATTTACCATAAATTCTTTACCTGCAATAGGTTCTTGATCAATTATAGTACCTTTAGGCAAATCAGAATATTCATAAATAACTTCCCCAAGAATTAAATTCAAATTTTCAATTTCAATTTTCCCGTTTACAAAATCATCATGAATTACATTCGGAACAGTAATTAATTTTGAACCACTTGATATTACTATTTCTATTGTAAAACCTTTTTTTAATTCTTCACCTTCTTTATAAGATTGACTAATAATATATCCTTCTTTAACAGCTGTTGAATATTTTCTTTTAGTCGCATCAACTGAAAAACCACTATCATTAAGGATTTTCGCTCCTTCTTTAGCTTCTAGTCCTTCAACATTCGGTACAGTTACAATTTCATTATCTAACTTATTTGCAATATCATCTAAAGAAAGTATTGTAAATACACCCAAAGTAAATAATAACGCAACAAGAATTACAACTAAAACAGTAAATACACTTACTTTCTTTCTTTCTTTCTTTTCTTTTTTCTTTTTATTTTTATTAACTATTTTCTTAGTCATAAAATCATCATCCTCAATTAACGGTAAGTATTTCGTTTCACCCATATATTTTTCAATATCTTCAACAATTATTTCATTATCAAGTTTCCTACTAGCTTTTTCTAAATCAGATATTAACTCTTCCGCTCCATTATATCGTTGTTCTGGATTTTTCATAATTGATTTAAGTATTATTTTCTCAATACCTATTGATAAGTTACTATTAATTTTTGTAGGATTAAGAACCTCCCCCTTAATGTGCTTTAATGCTATAGATATATGGGTATCACCATCAAACGGTACTCTTCCAGTTGAGAGTTCATACATCAAAATTCCTAACGAATAAATATCAGTTCTTTTATCAACTACTCCGCCTCTTGCCTGTTCAGGTGATGTATAATGAACGCTACCCAAAACTTTTTTAGTATTTACTATCGTCGAATTATTAACTGCTCTTGCAATACCAAAGTCAGCTACTTTAACAGTATTATTTTCATCAACAATAATATTCTCAGGTTTAATATCCCTATGAATAATATTTTTACTATGTGCATGTTCTAAAGCAGAAGCAATTTGATAAGTTATATCAATAATTTCATTATCTGTTAAAAATTCTTCTCTTTTCTTTATAACTTCTTTCAAAGTTTTTCCCTCAAGAAGTTCCATAACAATATATCTAATACCTGAGTCAATTCCAACATCATAGACATTTACAATATTAGGATGCGATAAGCTAGCAGCAGCTTTTGCTTCTTTATCAAATTTTGTAATAAATTCATCATCATTTCTAAATTCATCTTTTAAAACTTTTATAGCAACAAATCTATTAAGCAAATTATCTTTCGCTTTATAAACCTTTGCCATTCCACCTTCACCAATTTTATTTATTATTTCATATCTATTACCTAAAATATCCTTATTCATTTAAAACCTCTTTTCTTGTAAATCGATAAGAATAAGAGTTATATTATCAAATCCACCATTTTCTTTTGCACTATTTACTAATAATTGCACCGCTTGTTCAATTTCATTATTTTTAATAATTTCATTAATTTCATCTTTCATTAAAAGATTTGATAACCCATCCGTACAAAGTAAAATTTTCATTTTATCTTCAGCATCTAAATAATATATATCTACCTTGTAATCTAATTTTGCACCTAAACAACTAGTTATAATGTTTCTTTGTGGATGATTATAAGCTTCTTCTTCATTTATTTTTCCGGTTTTAAGAAGTTCTTCAACAAGTGAATGATCAACAGTCATTTGTCTTAATTCATTATGAACAATTACATATGATCTTGAATCACCAACATTTATAAATAAGATCTTATTATCACTTATAAATACAAGATTTATTGTTGTTCCCATATTTTGTAAATGTTCAAATTTATCTGAAGCACTTATTATTGATTTATTTGCTAAATCAATTCCTTTTAAAAGCTCAGTTTCAATTTCTTTAAGAGTCATATCTTCATTTACTTTTTCATAATAATGATTCTTAACAATATTAATAGCCATCCTGCTCGCAACATCACCTGCTTTATGTCCACCCATTCCATCTGCAACGATAAATAATTTTTCATGTTCTTTATCTACAAAAAAATCATCTTCATTTAATTTTCTTATATTTCCAATATCACTAACCGAAGAGTATATCAAATAATCACCCCTGCTTTCTACATAATTTGCAAATAAAGAAACCATCTGATTCATAATCTCCCGGTAATATCTGAAGACTATTATTTCCATTTATAGTTACTATTTCATATTCTTTATTTTCGTTCAAAAATCTATTAATAACATTTATATTCTCCGCTTCACCAATTGAACATGTACTATAAACCATTTCGCCATCATCTTTTAGTAATTTAGCGCTATTATTAAGTATTTCATATTGTATATGACTTATATTTAAAATATCATCTTTGTCTCTATTTAATTTTATCTCGGGTTTTCTTCTTATTATTCCGAGCCCTGTACACGGCGCATCAATAAGTATTTTATCAAATTTTTTAATATTTTCAAAATCTTTTAATGTTGCATCAAAAACTTCAGTCCTTATTGATTTTATCGAAAGTCTTTCGATATTCTCATTAATTAGATCAATTTTTCCCTTAGATATATCTCTAGAAATAATTTCGCCGCTATCATTAATTATCTGAGCCATATGAGTTGACTTGCCACCAGGAGAAGCACATACATCTAATATCCGGTCATTTTCTTTTGGATTTAACATTTCAGCCACTAAAATAGAAGCATCATCTTGAATATAAAAATATCCTTTTATAAATAACTCTAATTCATTTATTCTTTCGTTATTTAACTGATTAATAATTATTCCATCTTTAGTAAGATTTGATTTTTCCGACTTAATATTAATAATATTTAACTCATCAATTAGATTATCGCGAGTAATTTTTAATGTATTAACTCTAATTGATAATTTAGGCGCTTTTTTATTAAATTCTAAAATTTTTCTAGTTTTATCAATCCCAAATGAATCAATAAAATAATCAATCATCCATAAAGGGTACGAATATTTAATAGATAATTCTTCATTAACATTATTTGATTCTATTTTAATTTCATTCTCTTTTCTTATGTAATTTCTTAATATTCCATTAACAAATCCAGAAGATTTAAAATTCACTTTTTTCACTAATTTAACTGATTCATTAACGGCTGCTGAATTAGGAATTTTATCTAAAAATTTTATTTGATATAATCCTATTCTTAAAATTATAAGAATATCACTATCAATTTTTCTAAATTTAATTGACGATATTCTTTTTATGTAATAATCAAGTAATATTTGATTTTCAAGACACCCATATACTATTTTCCTAACTAAATTTTCATCTCTTTTATCTAAATTTTTATTTTTAAAGTTATCATTAATTACTCTATCAGATATTTGTCCGCTATTTTCTATTTTCTTTAATATTTGAAAAGAAATTTTTCTTGTATTTATTTTTTGCATAATATCTCCTCCATCATATGTATTTTACCATAATAGCAGTAATTTAAAAACAAAAAAAGATGATTCGTTAAGAATCATCTTTTTTTTAACTTTTAATTTAAGCAACTTCTTCTTCATCAAAGTATTCCATAGTAAATCCTGTGTAAGCGAATATTACTGATACGAATGGGTTGATGATATTTAAGAATGCATATGGAGCATATGCAAATGGGTGAACACCTAATGTAGCATGCATATAAGCACCACATGAGTTCCAAGGAACTAATGGAGATGTAAGTGTTCCAGCATCTTCTAAAACTCTAGATAAGTTCTTAGGTTTCAAACCTCTTTTAGCATATTCATCTTTAAACATTTTTCCTGGAAGTACTATTGCTAAGTACTGATCTCCAGCTGTTAAGTTCATGAATATTTCAGTTAATATTGTAAACAATACTAAACTACCAGTACTCTTAGCTGCTTTAGCCATAGCTCCTACTATTGCTTCTAAGAATCCAGCTTTATCCATAATTCCACCAAATATCATAGCACATAATATAAGTGATACAGTCCACATCATACTATCCATACCGCCACCGTTAACTAAATTGTTTACCATTTCGACTCCTGTGTCAATATCAAATCCATAATGAGCTGCACCAATAATATCTGCCATTCCAGCGCCTTGGAATACCATTGCCCATATTCCACCTAATACTGCTCCACCAAATAATCCAGGAATTGCTGGTGTTTTTAAAGCTACCATTGTAATTACAATAACTGGTGGTAATAACAATAATATATTAATATTAAATGATCCTGTTAATGCACTATTAATTGTATTAATCTGTGCCATATCTAATGCTTGTCCAGCGTATTTCATACCAATAATAGCAAATAATACTAATGCAATAATATAACTTACACCTGTTGTATAAACCATATGTCTAATATGATCAAATAATGTAGCACCCGCTACAGCTGGTGCTAAATTTGTAGTATCTGATAATGGAGACATTTTATCACCAAAATAAGATCCTGAAACAACACAACCTGCGATAATTGGTGCAGGGATTCCTAACCCTTGACCAACACCCATTAATGCAATACCAATTGTTGCTGCAGTAGTCCATGAACTACCTGTAGCTAATGAAACAATTGAAGTGATTAATAAAGTTGCTACTAAGAAAATTCCTGGAGATAATACTTGAAGTCCATAATAAATCATTGCTGGAACGATTCCAGCTGCTTTCCAAGTACCTACTACCATACCTATAATCATTAAAACAATAATTGCAGCCATTGCAGAACTAATTGTTTCTACAGCACCCTCTAATAATTCTGACCATTTCCAACCATTTGTAATAGCAACTATCGAAGCAACTGTTGCAGCAACTAATAATGGAATATGAACATCAGCACCCCATAAATTCATACCAGATGCTATTGCAGCAATTAAGAATAACATTATACCAATTGCTTGACCTAACGTACCTTTTTTTCCGTTTGACATTTTTTCCCCCTTTTAAAATAAATAATTCCTACTTACATTTTATTTATTCAGTACAAAAAAAATCAATAAAAATTAGTTTTTTTTTAATAATTATTGATTTTTTGTAATATTATTCAATTCTATCGACCATTAACATTAAATTTGAGAGAAAATTCGCAACATTTATTTTACCACCTTTATCACGTTTTTTTCTTATAAAATCCATTTCTAATTTAATATTTTGAAAATCATATAGACTACTAGAATATCTAGTGAATTTAACATTTAAATTATCCTCGATTCCAAGTGCCGCTATATTTGAAAGACCTTTTGAAATTGCTCTTCTTATTCGCTGTTTTACAGCTGTTGGATTTGAAAACATATTGTACATCTCACTAATTGGAAAATCACAGAGATTCTCAGTTTTTATTTTTATACAAATTTTAATTATTTCATCAGAACCTTTTTCTCCTGCTATGCCAATATCATTTAAAATATAATTTAAATTTTTCTCATACGAATTTTCATTTTCTTTAAATAGTATACTCTGATTATTCCCAAGAATGTTAAAGATGTGATTTAATTTTTTTGTATTTTCAAGATTTTTAGTAATATTTTCAATTACTTTAACAACTTCTATTTTATTTATTGGTTTACTTATAAAAAAATCTACTCCAGCTTCATATGCTTTTCCAATAATTCTTTTTTCAGAAACTTGTGATATCATTATAAATTTAATTTTTTTATTTTTAACTTTCTTTATAAAATTTATCCCATCAAGTTCAGGCATTAAAAGATCAATTAAAACAATATCTGTATTAATAAAACCAATTTCATTTAATGCAATCAGGCTGCTTGTATTAAATCCAACAACATCACCAAGATTTGATTCTTCAATAATATTTTCTAATACTCTAATAATATTAATGTCATCGTCTATAATGTAAAAATTCATCATCTACTCCCTTCAAACTATTTAATTTTAATTTAACAGTAATTCTAGTAAATCTTTTATAATTAGATTGAATTTCTATATCACCTTTAAATTCACTTTCTATAATATCTTTTATTAAAGTAAGTCCAAGTCCTCTATGTATTTTACCGTCATTAGTAAATTTCGTTGAAAAACCAGAATTAAAAACATACTCAATATTTTTCTCTTTAATTCCACATCCGTTATCATATACATTTAAGTAAAAATATATATCATCAAAATGGTATTTAACAGAAATCTTTTTATTCATTTTATTACATTTTAAAAGCGATTCAATTGAGTTATTAACAAGATTTCTTAATATAGACATTACATAATAATGTTTGGCTACATTAAAATTACCATTTTTATTAATTTCTAAGGAAATTTCCCCATTATTATCAATAATAAAATTATTAGCACTTTTTTCAAGAACATCAAGAATTTTATAAAAAGTCATATTATCATGTATACTATCATTAAGTTTAAGACTCCCTAATCCACTTAATATTCCTAAATAATTTTTCTTTATCTCATGAACATTTTGCGCTATTTTAAGTGCCTGTTTTTTGTTTTGATATAAATTTTCATTTTCAATATCATCATATAACATATACGCATCTGTCATTACATTTTCTATATATTTAATATTATTATTCATTAAATATACTTCTGATTGTATATCAGAAAAAATTCCTAATAAATCATAGTATTTTTTTCTATCTATTTCCTTTTTAAATACACTCATAAAATAATAAAACATTATTACCATTAAAATAGAAATTAAAGTTCTTACAAAAGCAACAACAATTAATTCATTTAAATTAACCATTACACTAATTTGTCTTGATATTAACTCTGAAATATTAGCAAATAAATCAGCAAAAAAAACTATCATTAACCAATTGAATATTTGTTTATTTTTTTTTCTATAATAAAAATAAAAAAATATAAGCGCATAAATAAAATCAAAAACAATAATATTAATATCTTTAAAATAAAATGAAGGATCAATAATTATAGCGTTAACATTTACTAAAGCTCTAAAAATTAAACCTATAGTTGAAATAAAAAAAGCTGTAGCCAAAGGATTTAATTCATCATCAAAATAATAAAAAACCGGCAATATAGCAACCGAAAGAGAAATCCTAAATCCTCCTGGAAAAAGGCTAACAAAAACTTGTGTAGCTATTGCATCAATAATAGCTATAAAAATCATTTTTTTAATTTTACTCATATAATCACCTAAAAATATTCTATCCGTTATTTCTCATTTTTAAAAGCTTTTTTATAACATATAATATCGCAACAACAAAAATTATATTAACTACAACATAAAAAAGCACACCTAACCACGCATTCACAATAAATACTCCTCTCATACAAAAAAATACTATAACTACAAATTATAGTATTTTTAATCATATTAATCTCTTGATCCTCTAATTAATAATAATCTGATTAATTGTCCAACCGATGCAGCAACTGCAGCAACGTATGTTAAAGCAGCAGCATCTAATACTCTTTTAGAACTAGCTATTTCGTCATCATAAACAAGTCCACATTCTCTAAGCTCTACAAGAGCTCTTGAACTAGCATTAAATTCTACAGGTAAAGTAACAATTTGAAATAATATTACAACAGAAAAAACAATTATGCCAATATCTAATAGACCATTAATACCAAAAATCATTCCAGCAAAAATAATACCAAATACTGATTTTGAAGCTATTGAAGCAACAGGCGCTAGCATGCTTCTAAATGTTAATGGCATATATGCTTTAGAATGTTGTATCGCATGGCCAACCTCATGGGCTGCAACACTAATTGAAGACATTGTTCTTCCGCTATATACTTCATTTGAAAGTCTTACAACTTTTTTCGTTGGATCGTAATGATCTGAAAGCATTCCTCTATTTGCTCTTTCAATATTCACATTTGTTAAACCATTTCTATCTAATATTGTTCTTGCAACTTCATATCCAGTTAAACCTCTTCTGTTTGCAACTTGCAAATATTTTTTAAAGGTAGTTTTCACTTTTCTCTGTGCATACATAGTAAAAATTAAAAACGGTATCATAACAATATAACTTAAATAATACATACTAACCTCCTAAAACAACTCCTAATTCAATATCATTTCCATTTAAAAATGATTTAACCGATACACTCTTTTTATTTGGAAATTGAATTTTCTTAATTAATAAACATTTATCTTTAGTTTGAACAACAATTCCATTTTCCGAAACTTTTACAATTTCGCCATTATTTTTACTCAAATTCAAATTAATTACTTCACTCTCATATATTTTAACTTTTTTATCCTTATAAACAGTATAAGCTACAGGCCAAGGATTAAATCCCCTAATTAAATTATGAATATTACTAGCAGTATCACTCCAATCAATAATTGCCATTTTTTTATTCATCATTGGTGCATAAGTTGAAATAGAATCTTCTTGAGAGACTGGATTAAGTTCATCATTTTCAATTTCTTTTAAAGTTTGTTTTAAAACTTTAGCTCCTTCAACCATAAGTATATCATGAAGTTCTCCTGCACTCATAAATTCATCAATTTCTACTTCTATTTTTCCTAACATATCACCAGTATCTAAACCTACATCCATTTTCATTGTTGTTACTCCAGTAACTTTGTCACCATTTACTATTGCCCAGTTTATTGGAGCTGCACCTCTTAATTTAGGTAACAATGAAGCATGTACATTTATACAACCATATTTAGGAATATCTAAAACCTCTTTTGATAATATTTGTCCATATGCTACAACTACCATTAAATCAATATTTAATGATTTAAGATACTCAACTGAAGATTCGCTTTTTATACTTTTAGGTTGAAAAACTTCAAGATTATGTTTTAAAGCCTCTCGTTTAATAAAAGTATACTGCACTTTTTTCCCTCTACCTCTTTCTTTATCAGGTTGAGTAATTACAGTAACTACTTCTCCACTCTCAATACATTGATTTAATGATGGTATTGCAAACTCAGGTGTTCCTAAAAAAGCAATTCTAAGTTTATACATTTTCAATATCCCATGCTTTATCTATATATAAAATTCCATCTAGATGATCTGATTCATGACAAATTGCTCTAGCTAAAAGTCCTTCAGCTTCCATTGTAAATTCTTCGCCTTCTAAATTTAAAGCTGTAACAGTAATTTTTTCAGGTCTCATAACTTTACCAATTTTTCCAGGTATACTTAAACACCCTTCTTCGCCTTCAACTTCACCGCTTGTTTTAGTGATTTTAGAATTTATAAACACTTTTACACCAGTTTCATCATAAATATCAATTACAAAAATTCTTTTTAAAATACCAACTTGCGGAGCTGCTAGCCCTACACCTTTTTCAATATACATTGTTTCTATCATATCTTCTACAATTATTTTAATTTTTTCATTAATTTCTTTTACTTCTCTAGTTTTCTTTCTTAAAATTGGATCTTCAACTACTCTTATACTTCTTAAAGCCATTTTCTTCCTCCTATACTAAATTACTTGGTTTGACATCAACTGAAATATATACTTTAAAATTATTTTTATCAATAACTTTCTTAATATTATTTTTCACATTATTAAATTCATTATCAAAAATTTTAAAGAAAATCTGATATCTATATTTCCCGCGTATTTTACTGTGAAGAGCCTTATTTGGCCCAAACACTTTAACTTTATTTAAATTAATTTCTTTATCAATAAGTTTCTTAAATCTATTAGTTTCACTTATTAAAAGATTTTCATTTTCACTATAAAAAATAATATTTATTAATTTTACAAAAGGTGGATATTCAAATACATTTCTAATTTTTAATTCTTCTTTTAAAAATTCATCATAATTATGTTTGCTCGCTGCAATTAATGCATAATTTTCTGGTTCATAGGTTTGAAGAATTACTTCACCTTCTTTTTCGCCTCTGCCCGCTCTTCCAGCAACTTGAGTAATTAATTGAAACGCTCTTTCAGCTGAAGAAAAATCCGGGAAATTTATTATTAAATCAGCAGCTAAAATACCAACCAAAGTGACATTTTCATAGTCAAAGCCTTTTGTCACCATTTGTGTTCCAATTAAAATATCGTAATTTTCATTTTCAAAATTTCCAATAATTTCATTTAGCGAGCCTTTTTTTCTAGTGGTTTGACTATCAAGTCGCCCAACTTTTGCATTTTTAAAAGTATTTTTTGTAATTTCTTCAACTTTCTCAGTTCCAATTCCAAATAATTTGAAATATTTACTTCCGCATTTAGGACAAGTTTTCGGAATATATGTTTTATATCCACAATAACTACATTCCATACTATTTCTTTCTTTATGATAAGTTAAAGAAATTTCACAATTTGGACATTCCAGTGCATATCCACACTCCCTACATGAAACAAATGAAGAATATCCTTTTCTATTTAAAAAAATTATTATTTGTTCTTTTTTTCTAAGCCTTTCATTAATTGCATTATATAATTTTCTGCTAAAAATATTTTTATTTCCTACATTTAATTCTTCGCGCATATCAACAATTTCTACTTCTGGCATTTTTCTATTATTAATCCGATTCTTTAAAGAAATTAATTTCATTTCTTTATTATTAACTTTACTGAACGAATCAATTTTAGGTGTTGCAGATCCAGAAATCAATAATCCATTAGTTTTCATTAATTTAAATTTTGCAATATCATAAGTTTCATATTTAGGATCTCTATTTGATTTATAAGTGTTTTCGTGTTCTTCGTCAATAATTACCATTCCTAAATTATCAACCGGAGAAAAAATTGCTGATCTTGCGCCAATAACAATCTTTTTCTTGCCTTCTTTAATATCCTTAAACTCATCAAATCTTTCTCCAAACGAAAGTTTAGAATGTATTATTGCCACTTTGTCACCAAATCTATTTATAAATCTTTCAATCATTTGAGGAGTTAATGCTATTTCTGGGACTAAGATAATACATGATTTATTTTCATTTAATATTTCTCTTACTAAATGCATATATATTTCTGTTTTACCACTACCTGTTACACCATGAATTAAATAATTTAAAAATATATTTTTCCCTAATTCAACTTTTATTTCATTAAAACATTTCTCTTGCTCAAAGTTAAGAGTTTTAAAAGTATCATTTTTAATATTAAACTGAAATTCAATTTCTCTTTTTTCTCTAATTCTTCTAATTTTTATAACACCTAATTCTACCATTTTATCAAAAACAGATTTAGCAGTTTTAAGTTCTTTCCTAATCACTGAACAATCTTCTTCTTCTTTTTCTGCCATATAGTCAATTAACTTTATCTGTGCAATATTCCTTTCAGGAATTTTTTTCTTCACTTCAGAAAGTTCAGCATAACTCATATTTCTTATAGCAACTTCCTTAAGTTTTTCTTTTACAACACTTATAAAATTATATTCTTTTTTTATTAGTTTTTTATTTTCAAGTTTTTTGACTATGTTTTTAAAATCACTAAATTCTTTTCTTAAACTAATTTCACTTACTACTTCATTTTTTTTAATAAATTTAAAAACATCATTTTCTTTCTTTTCTAATTCTTGTTCTATATCATTTTCTATAACTTTATATATAATTGTTCTTTTTAATTTTGTTCCAGAAGGAACAATTAATTGAAGCGCTTCTGAATAAGTGCAAAGATACTCATTTTTCATAAATTTTATTAAATCTATATCATTTCTAGATATTGATATATCATCATTAAGATAATATCTAATTTCTTTTATTCTTTTATAATCAGAAATATCGCTTGTTTCAAAAACAAACGCTTCTCTTAATGCATCACCTCTACCAAAAGGAACAAGCACCTTCAGCCCAATGATATTTTTATTAATATATTCGTTAGCAATTTCATAAGTATACAAATTATCAAGTGCTTTTGAATTACTTAATACAATCACGTTTGCATATTTAGCCATAATATCACCCAAACTAATAAAGAGTAGATTTATCTACTCTTTTAATAAATCTATTATTTTATTTACAATTTCTAATGCTACTAAATCTTTTGACATTTTTTCAAGTTCAAATTCATTTCCATTCTTATCAAAGAATATAACTTCATTAGAATCAGCACCAAATCCAATTTCTTTTTTAGATACATCATTTGCAACAATCAAATCAAGATTTTTTTCTTTTAATTTTTTTAAAGCATATTCTTTTATATTATTTGTTTCAGCAGCAAAACCTATTAAAAGCTGATTTTCTTTTATTTTTCCAAGTTCAAATAAAACATCTTTATTTCTTCCAAGTTCTAAAACTAAATCATTATCACTTTTTTTAATTTTTTTATCAATATATTCTTTCGGTCTGTAATCACTTACAGCTGCTGTCATTATTATTACATCAACATCTTTATTTTTAATTACTTCTTTATACATTTCTTCAGCTGATTCAATTTCAATAATATTATCTACATATGGCTTTTCAATATTTGTAGGACCTGTAATCAAAGTAACTTCAGCCCCCAGTAATTTTGCCTGCTTTGAAATTGCATAACCCATTTTACCTGTTGAACGATTAGTAATAAATCTAACTGGATCAATTTTTTCAACAGTTGGTCCTGCTGTTACTAAAATTTTAATATTCTTAAGTTTTTCTTCAATCATAAGTTCATATTCTACTCTATCAACAATATCTTGAGTATCAGCTAATTTACCAGCTCCTATATCTCCACAAGCAAGTTTTCCTGAATCAGGGTTAATAAATAAATACCCTAATTTTCTTAATTTTTTCTCATTATCTTGATAAATCGGATTAGTATACATATTTGTATTCATAGCTGGCGCAATTAAAACTTTTGCTTTAGTAGCCATAATTGTTGTAGTAACCATATCATCTGCAATTCCATTTGCAATTTTACCAACAACATTAGTTGTAGCAGGTACAACAAGAAAAATATCTGCTTTTTGAGCTAATGAAATATGTTCAATATCCCAATATTTAATTTCTGAAAACATGTCATCTATAACTTTATTATGTGATAACGATTGAAAAGTTAATGGAGATACAAATTCTGTTGCATTTTTAGTCATAAGTACATCAACATTTGCTCCAAGTTTTTTAAGTTTACTTACAACATCAACAGCTTTATAAACTGCAATGCCGCCCGTAACACATAAAACAATATTCTTCCCTTTTAATGTTTCCATCTCAATTCACTCTATTCTTCGTCTTCATCTAACACAGGGTTTACTAATTCAATTGTTCCTTCGTTAATTTCCTTTATTGCAATAGTAACTGCTTTCAATTCATTTTTATCATATGTAGTTTCTTTGCCCTCAAATAATTCTCTAGCTCTTTTTGAAACACCTACAATAATTTCATATCTTGAATCAATTATTTTTAATAAATCGTCTACTGATGGATTAACCATATTTACCTCCTAAAATTTTCTATTATTTCATCTACATTTTTTACAACTCTACTTTTTTCGGCCTCAATAATAGACACTAAATTTCTAGTTGCATCTTCAACTTTGTCATTAACAATAAAATAATCATATTTTTTAATAAGCTTTATTTCCTGAAAAGCTGCCATAAATCTTTTTTCAAGTGATTCCTTTGTTTCAGAGCCTCTATTTACTATCCTATTACGCAATTCAGCCATTGAAGGCGGTAAAATAAAAATAAATATCCCATCAGGAAATTTTTCTCTTACTTTTATTGCACCTTGAATATCAATTTCCAGTAAAACATCTTCACCTTTTGATAACTTTTCTAGTACAAAATCTTTTGGAGTTCCATAATAATTATCATATACCTTTGCATATTCAAGAAACTGATTGTTTTTAATTTTTTCTTCAAAATCCTCTTTTGAAATATAATTATAATTTATACCTCTAATTTCACCTTTCCTAGGTTTTCTAGTTGTAGTTGAAACAGATGGATAAATCGAATTTTTTTTAGTTAATAAATTTGCACAAATAGTACCTTTTCCTGCACCAGATGGTCCAGAAACAACTATTAAAAGCCCTCTTTTTTTAATCATTTCATACTCCTACTCAATATTTTGCACTTGTTCTCTAATTTTCCCAACTAAACTTTTCATATCCACTACATAATTTGTAATATTTACATCTGGAGATTTTGATCCAATAGTATTTATTTCTCTATTAAGTTCCTGAGATAAAAAATCTAATTTATGACCTATTACTCCACCATTTTTTAACATTTCTCTAAATTGATTTAAATGGCTATTAATTCTAATGATTTCTTCATTAATATCCGTTTTATCTGAATAAACAGCAATTTCTTGTTCTAATCTATCGTTATCAATTTCAATATTTAATAATAAATCATTTATTTTTCTTCTCATACTTTCTCTATGAGAATTTATTATTACACCAGTCTTCCTATTAAGTACATTTAAAATTTCTTCAATATCATTTAAATTATTTTCGATATCTGTTTTTAATTTTTCACCTTCAACACGGCGCATTTCAAGAATCGAATCAATTACTTCATCAAGTATAATTTTTAATATTTCAAATATTTTTTCGTGATCAATCTCATTATATTGAATGTCAATTGCATCCTTATATTTTGCTAACAAATCCAAATTAACATCAGATTCTATTTTATACCTATTTTTAATTTCTGTCAAAGTTTTATAGTATTTATCTAATACTTGAAAATTAGGGTTTATTACTAATTGATCTTCACTTTTTTCAGATAAAAATATATTAAGTTCAATCCGACCTCTATTTAATCTCTTTTGAATATGTTTTTTTATTTTATCTTCAACTGGATTTAATGATGCTGGAATTTTAGAATAAATATTTAAATATTTATGATTCACTGTTTTAATTTCTAAAGAAATTTTATAATCTTCATTTTCAAATTCTTTTCTACCATAGCCTGTCATACTATAAATCATTTTAGCCTCCCAATTTAATTGTTTTTATCTACATTAATGATATCACACCTTCAAGACAAAGTGAATTTCAACATTATTTTTTTACTCTTTAGTATATATCAACAAATTTCTAATTTTCCCATTGAAAATATTTTTTTTATGCTGTAAAATAGAATTCTCAAATTGTAAAGTTTAAGTAAAGGAGATTTAATGAACAATATAATTAGGAACTTTGTTTTCAAAACATCATCAAACAAATCAATAAAAAATAGTCTTTTGGGAGTAATATTATTTAGCACGTTAATAAACTTTCTGTTAATTAATTTGTTAAATATAAAAAACATAAATGTTATTGCTATTATAACCATTTTAATTTATTTAATACCTTTTTACTTATATGTAAGAATTTTACTGATCGATTCCATTAATGATATTAGAAAAATTTTAAATTCGATTACAAAAGGAAATTATAAGCAAAAAGTCCCTGTTTTTTCAGAAGATGAAATTGGGAAAATCATTACTGAAATAAACAATTTAGCTGAAAGCAATAAATTCATGTACGAAACTACTATTTCAAGTTCTGTTAAATCAAAAGAAACAGCAAATAATTTAAATGATTTCATGAATGATAATCTTAAAAGAATCAATGATGTTTCATTATTAATTGAAAGCGTTGCTGATTCAAATCAAAAAAACCAAGAATATATATCTATATCTAAAAATAACATTAATGAATCATCTGAATTTATAAATTTGATACACAATTCTATTGAAACTACAAATAACAATATGCTTGCTTCAATGCAAACTGTTAATATAACTGGTGAAAGTATTGATAATGCCCTTTCAAATTTTGAAATTGTAAAAAACAGTTTAAACTCACTTCAAGATCTTTTATTTGAATTAGAAGAAAAAAGTAATAGTATTAGTAACTTATCAAACACTATTGAAAACATTGCAAATAGGACTAATCTTCTTGCACTTAATGCTTCAATTGAAGCTGCAAGAGCTGGAGAAGCCGGAAGAGGATTCAGTGTAGTTGCTGATGAAATAAGAAATCTTTCACAGGATACTAATGATTCGCTCACTAGCATAAAATCAATTATTATTGAAATAGTTAATAGCATAAATACTGCAAAAAATGAAACTATAGAAAATTACAGTAATTCTGAAATAGCATTAAAAAGTGCAAAAAAAGCTGGCATTGGATTTAATGAAGTTAAAAATAATATCAAAACTGTACAAAAAAACAATAATAACTCTACAAATTTAATTCAAAAACTTAAAGCTAATATCAATGAAATAAATGAAGAAATAACTAAGATATATAATGATTCAGAGTTTATAGTCGAAAATTCTAACAACGCACTAAATAATACAGATACTTTTAAAAACGAAATTAATTTGCTTGCAAACTCAGTAAATGAAATGACAATTAACTCAGATAGTTTATATGATTTTGCAGTTAAAGATGTATTAGCAAAATTAGTTACAATTCAAGCTAAAAAATTAAAAAATACAAAGGTTATTAATTTAAACGTTAATGAAGCTCAGAACCTCGCAAAAGACTTAAATATGGACAATTTCACATATATTAATGAAAATGGAATTATAACTATGTCAACTTCAAAAGAATCTTTAAATCTTAATTTATTTGAAATTTTTCCTCCATATAAATCATTTGCAAAAGATAAAACAAAAGATATATTTGTTACGGATTTAACTCGTAGAGTTGATGGGATATATGCAATATTTTGCGCAATAAAATGTAATTCTAATAACGGAATATATATAGCTGAATACGAAGTTGATATAGAGAACACCAAAAAATAAATCCGAAAGGATTTTTTTTTGTATTAATGATATAATGTCAAAAGTGATTAAAATTAATAAAAAGGATGATTTAATGAATATTTTAACAGTAAACAATTTAACAAAAAAATATACAGAGAAACTTTTACTTGAAAATATATCTTTTGCTATAAACGAAAATGACAAAATTGGTTTATTAGGAATAAATGGATGTGGCAAATCAACATTATTAAAAGTTATTACCGGTTATGAAGAACCCACAAGTGGAGAAGTTTTTATTGTAAAAAACAAAAAAATAGCTTATCTTTCTCAAAATCCGGAATTTGATCCTGATCTAACAGTTCTTGATCAGATTTTTAAAGCTGATTCTAAAATAATGGATACAATTAGAGATTACGAAGCAACAATTGATTATCTTGAAAAATATCCTGATTCAAAAGAATATCAAATGAAACTTGATAATTTAAATATTGAAATGAACCTGCTTGATGCATGGGAAATAGAATCACAAGTAAAAACTATTCTAACTAAACTTGGAATTGATTTTTTTAATTCTAAAATGAAATCTCTTTCAGGAGGATTAAGAAAAAGAGTTTTTCTTGCAAGCACTCTACTATCTCATTCTGATTTACTTATTCTTGATGAACCAACAAATCATATGGATAACGAAATTATTGAATGGCTTGAAACATATCTTAAAACTAAAAAAATTGCTTTATTAATGGTGACACATGATCGATATTTCCTTGATAGAGTTGTAAATAGGACAATTGAGATAGATAATGGCAAACTCTATAGTTATACTGGAAATTACTCTTCATTTTTAGAAATAAAAGCTGAAAGAAAAAATATAGAAAATGCTACAATAAAGAAAAAACAAAATTTATATAAATCTGAGCTTAAATGGATTAGAAAAGGTGCTCTTGCACGCTCTACAAAACAAAAAGCAAGAATTGAACGCTTTGATGATTTAAAAAAAGATGTTAATGATAATAAACTATCTGATGACGATATGGAAATTTCTGTTGCTTTTACAAGACTTGGAAAAAAAGTAATTGAAATTGAAAATTTAAATAAAAGCTATAATGAATTATTATTAATTAAAGATTTTAACTTTATTTTGAAAAACGGAAGCCGAATTGGAATTATTGGTAAAAACGGAATCGGAAAATCTACATTACTAAAAATCATTAATAATGAAATGGAATCTGATAGCGGCATTGTAGACATAGGTGAAACAGTAAAAATAGGTTATTTTTCTCAAGAATCGAAACATATTGATGAAAATTTAAAAGCAATAGAATTTATTAAAAACGTTGCAGAATTTATAACAACAGAAAAAGGAATTAAATTAAGTGCATCACAAATGATGGAAAATTTTATGTTTGATTCAAAGTTACAATGGTCATATATCTCCAAATTATCAGGTGGGGAAAAAAGAAGACTTCATTTATTAAAAACATTAATGCTTTCTCCAAATGTTTTGATATTTGATGAACCAACAAATGATTTAGACCTTACTACATTAAATGTTTTAGAAAATTATTTAGACAACTTCAAAGGCTCTGTAATTGTAGTTTCGCATGATAGATATTTCTTAGATCGTATCTGTACTACTATTCTTAACTATGAAGGTAACGGTTTAATTAGCACTCATGTAGGAAACTATTCTGATTTTATGATTTTTAAAAATAAACAAAATGAAAATTTTGTAAATAATACAGAGAACATTAAAAAAGAAAAAACTAAAAAAGTTGAAAAAACTAAAAAACTAAAATTTTCTTATCTTGAAAAAAGAGAATTTTTAACAATTGAAAATGACATTAATAATTTAGAAATTAAACTTGATTCTCTTGAAAATGAAATTAAAAAACAAGTAAGTGATTTTGTGAAATTAAATGAACTTGTAAAAGAAAAAGAAAGTATTGAAGATGAATTATTAAATAAAATGGAAAGATTTGAATATTTATCAGAAATTGATGAATTAATTAAAAATAAATAATTATAAAGAGGTGATTATATGGCTTACAGCGGATTTCTATTAAACGCACTCGTTGAAGAATTAAAAGAAAAACTAATAGGTGGGCGAATTAATAAAATATACCAACCAAGTAGTAGAGAATTAACTCTTACAGTTAGAAATAATGGAGCTAATCATTTACTGTATATATCAGCAAATAGCGATTATGCACAAGTAAATATTTTAGATTCAAAATTTGAAAATCCAGTGAAACCTCCAAATTTTTGTATGCTTTTAAGAAAATTGCTACAGAATGGTTTTATAACAAATATTGAACAACTTGAATTCGAAAGAATTTTAGTAATACACATCGATTCATCTGATGAATTAGGATATATAACTACCAAAAAATTAATAATTGAAATAATGGGAAAACACTCAAATATTATACTTATAAATAATAATGACGTTATATTTGACAGTATTAAAAGAGTCTCGCCTTTCATGAGTTCTATAAGACAAATCATGCCAAACCAAGCATTCAATCTTATTGAATATGATAAAATCAATATTTTGAATATGACCAAAGAAAATCTTTTTAATGGATTAAACGAATTTGAAAATATGAAAACTTCGAATTTTATTTTCACTTATTTTCAAGGATTTGGTCCAATGTTAGCAAAAGAAATGTGTTTTAGATCAGGTATTAGTTTCAGAAAAAAGAATATCAATTTAACAGATGAGCTTAAAACAAATTTATTTGAAAATTTATCAAAATTTAAAGAGATTGCTAAAGAAAAAAAATATGAACCTTATTTAATTCAAAATTCAACTACAGGTGAAACAGTTGATTTTTCACCAATATTTCTTGAAAGTTTCTCAAATGAAAATTTCATTCAAGTAAAAACAAATAATTTTTCTGCTTTAGTTGATAAATACTATAATAGTAAACTAGTAAATAATTCTATTAAACAAAAAGCTAATACTCTAATAAGTTTATTAAACAAAAAAATTAAATTACTTGAACATAAAATTTCTAATTTAAATAATGATTTAGTATATGCTGATAATGCTGAAGAATTTAAAATAAAAGGCGAATTAATTACTGCAAATATTTATAAATTAAAAAAAGGGATGAATAGTGTTACCCTTGACAATTATTATGATAACAACAGTCCAATTAACATAGACTTAGTTATAAATATGTCTCCTTCTAGAAACGCACAAAAATATTTTAAAAAATATAACAAATTAAAAACCGCACAAATCGAAGTAAAAAAACAATTAACTAACAGTGTAGAAGAACTAAATTATTTTGAAAATGTATTAAATTCAATTGAAATTGCAGAAGATAATACTACTATAGATGAAATAAAATTAGAACTTATTGAATCAGGTTATATTAAAAATAAGCAAAAGAACAGAAATAAAAAAAATAGAAATACGAATAAAAAAAATAAAAACAAAATAAATGATAATTTCAAAAAATATATTTCATCAGATGGATTTAGCATCTTTGCAGGTAAAAACAATAAACAAAATGACTATTTAACTTTGAAATATGCAAGTAAAGATGATTTATGGTTCCATACTAAAGATCTTGCTGGCACACATGTAATAATAAAAAGAAATTCAAATGAAGTTCCAGAACAAACTTTGCTTGAAGCAGCAATGATTGCAGCATATAATTCAAAAGGAAAAATGTCTTCAAATGTTCCAGTTGATTATACATTTATTAAAAATGTATCCAAACCTTCCGGAGCAAAACCTGGAATGGTAATTTATGTTAAAAATAAAACTCTTTATGTTACACCATTAATAAAAACCATTGAAAAATTAACTGTAAAATAATATTTTGAAGAGATAATACAATTATCTCTTTTTTCACGAAATCTATTATAATATTTTTTTCATTACAAGTTGATTACAATTGTTATAAAATTCATTTACATTTGCTTCTATATCATTTACATATCCTATCAATGATGATACTATAATGTAAATTATGAGGAGGTTTTTTATGAAAAAATTTATTTCTGTTTTACTGATTTTTATATTAGTTTTTGCGTCTACAATTTCATTTGCTAATCCAAAGGACCAATATAAAAATATGAAAATTAAAGATTTAGATCCATCAGGCTGGTATTACAACTCTGTTATGAAAATGATTGAATACAATATTATTACAGGTTATGACGATGATACTTTTAGACCAAATGATTTTGTAAAAAGAAGCGAATATGCAGCACTTCTTGTCAGATCCTTAAAGATTCCCGTTGATAAACATCCGATTTCATCGTTTGTTGATTTAAAAAATTCCGATTGGGAGACAAAATATGTAGAAGCTGCAAAATATTATTTGACTGGTTATAAAAGTGTTAATGGCAATTTATTTAAATCAAATTCTTATACTTTAAGAGAAGATATTATGGTAGCTTTAGTTAAAGCATTAGGTTATGATATTTCTGAAACTAATTTAGATATATTAGATGAATATGAAGACAGCAATCTTATTTCAAAGAACTTAAGAACTTATGTCGCTGCAGCTATTGAACAAGGACTTGTTAACGGCTATGAGACACATGGTAAAAAATATATAAAACCTATGCAAAAAATTACAAGAGCTGAAACAGCAAAATTATTATTCTCAGTTATCGAATCTGAAAAAATTACTTTTGATGAAGATGAAAAAATAATTTTTGATGATACAACTGAAATTAATGATATGGTTAGAATATATTCTTCTACCTTTAATAATAAAATTACATTGAAATGGGAAGAAATTGATAACCCTAAAGTTAAAGGATATAAAGTTGTTGCTTCAAAAAATGATAGAACCCCAACTTATCCTGAAGATGGATATTATAAATATATTCAAAATGATAACGATGTAGATATAATTGCATATACAACATATAATGGAGATTTAAAAAAATTATATCCAAACACTTACTATTATTTCAATGTAAATGTATTATATGATGATGGAAGCGTTGTACCAAGTAATACTCTAAAATTAAAAATACCTGATAATACAGATTATGATAAAGACTTATCCTTAGAAGTTGAAATCAACGAAGAAGGAAATGGCTTCGAACTTAAATGGGATGAATATGAAGGTGGAAATTTAAAATATTATAAAGTTGTTGCTTCTTCTACTGTTGATGATCCAACATATCCAGAAAATGGATATTATAAATATTTTACAAATCCTGAAGATACAGAATGCACTATTTTATTAGGTGAAGGTTACAACGGAGGCGACATTTCTGCATTTAAAAAAGATACAGAATATAATTTCAGAATAACAGTTGTTAAAAATAATGGATTAACAAGGGCTTTTACTAATACAGTTTCATTAGAAATTCCAACTATAAATGATGAAACATTTGATTTAAGCGGTACAATAAATAATGCTAATGATAAATTTATCCTTGAATGGGATAAATATGATGAAAATAATTTCGAAAAATTTAAAGTTGTTGCTTCTTCTGAAGTTAATAATCCAACATATCCTGAAAATTATTATGCTGAGTATACAACAAACAATGATGATAATCGCATTGAAATTCCATTAGACACTACTTTTAACAATGAAGGCTCAACTGAAACTTTTGAAGCCAATCAAGAATATAACTTTAGAATTGTAGTTATTAAAAATGATGGTAGTGAAAAAACTTATTCTAATACTGTTAATTTAGAAATTGTTCAAGGAAATGAAATTACTTTAACAGGCGCAATAGTTGATAATGAATTTAATCTTAGCTGGGACGAATATATTGCTTCTGATTTTGATGGTTATAAAGTAGTTGCTTCTATAAATGATGAGACTCCTACTTATTCTGAAAATGGATATTATCAATATATTACTGACAATTCTACTAATGAAATTAATATTCCATTAGAAGCTAATTACAATAGTGGAGATTTTACTTCTTTTGTAGCTAATCAAAAATATAATTTCGCTATTACTGTTTTAAAGAATAATGGAAACGAAAAAACTTATTCTAATACCGTTAATTTAGAAATTGCAGAGTGAACTACTGAATAATACACGTAAAAAAAGCTAAAGAATTATTTTCTTTAGCTTTTTTAATATTTTAATTAATATAAATTGAAACTTCATCTAATTTATCAGTTTCATTAAGTCTAACTTTAACAATTTCATTTTTACTTGTCGGAACATTTTTACCAATAAAATCAGGTCTTATAGGTAATTCTCTATGTCCTCTGTCAACTAAAACTGCTAATTGTATTTTTTTAGGTCTTCCAATATCCATAAGAGCATCCATAGCAGCTCTAACAGTTCTACCAGTATAAATAACATCATCAACTAAAATTACAGTCTTATTATTTATATCAATTTCAGCTAGGCTTTTTTTATTCACAATCGGTTCATCTTTAACTTTTGATAAATCATCTCTATACATAGAAATATCAATGCTTGACACTTGAACTTTGACTTTCTCAATTTCTTGAATTTTCTTAGCAATTCTTTCAGATAAAGGTACGCCACGAGTTAAAATACCCATAATCACAAGATTTTCTGTACCTTTATTTTTTTCAATAATTTCATGAGCCAAACGTGTCAATGAACGATCTATCGCTTTATTATCTAAAATATTAGCCTTAAATTCCATAATATCACCTTACCTAATAGTTTTAACTTTTTTCAATATATTTTTAAAATACTCAGGTAGTTCAGAATCAAACTCTATATACTCCTTTGTTGTAGGATGAATAAATCCTAATATTTTAGCATGAAGTACTTGCCCATCCCATTTCACTTTTTCTTTTGTTCTTCCATATAATTTATCGCCAAGAACTTGATGATTAATATATGCCATATGAACTCTAATCTGATGAGTTCTACCTGTTTCAAGTTGAAGTTCAAGTAATGTATATTTACTAAAACGTTCAATTACTTTAAAATGAGTAACTGCATGACGCCCACCTGCTTGAACTGACATTTTCAATCTGTTCTTTTTATCTCTCGCAATAGGCGCAGTTATTGTACCACTTGACTGTGTAATATTCCCATGAACTATTGCATAATATTTTCTAGTAGTTGTATGCTCTTTTAACTGTTCCGATAAAAAATTATGAGCATAATCATTCTTCGCAATCATTAAAAGCCCTGAAGTGTCTTTATCAATTCTGTGAACAATTCCTGGTCTTCTAACACCATTTATTGAAGAAAGTTTTTCAGTATGATACATTAATGCATTTACTAAAGTCCCTTCCCAATTACCAGGTGCAGGATGAACTACCATTCCCTGTTTTTTATTTACAATAATAATATCATCATCCTCATAAACAAAATCAAGTTCAATATCTTCAGCTTTAATATTCATTTCTTTTGTGGGTGGAATTTCAACAATTATTTCATCATCAGTTTTAACTACATTCTTTTTATTTGAAACTAATTCCCCATTAATATAAATATGCTCTTCTTCAACAAGCTTTTGAATATAAGATCTTGTCAACTTCTCAGTTAATTTACTAAGTGCTTTATCAATCCTAACATTATTATATTCTTCCGTTACCAATATTTCTATTTTATCCATTTATTTCTCCTTATAAACAATCTGTTCTTCATTATATAATCATTTTACATTTTTTTCAAGTGTTTTAAGTAAAATATAATTAAAAACTTTCTTTTCTTATTTTACATTTTGAATATTTACAATTTCACTGTATAATATAAGAAGTAAATAAAAATAAGGGGTTTAATATGCTAAATATTTTCATTCAATTGGTATACAGAGTTGGCTTTATAATAATGATTGCATTCATATTTTCACGAGTTAATGTTACAAAAAAGTTTTTAAAATATAATACTCAAACAATATATAATAAAGTTTATATTGGACTTTTTTTTGCGATTTTAAGTATAATTGGCACTTATACTGGCATTTCATTTCACGGTGCAATAGTTAATACTCGGGTAATTGGTGCAGTTGTTGGCGGCTTACTAGGTGGTCCTATCACAGGTTTAATTGCAGGTTCAATAGCAGGCATACACAGATTTTTAATTGATATTAATGGTTTTACATCACTTAGTTGCGCTATCTCTACAACTCTTGAAGGGCTACTTGCAGGGTTTCTTTCGGTACGATTTTACAATTCAAATGATAGAATTTCCTTTGCTATTGCAGTAGGAATAATTGCCGAAGTCATGCAAATGGTTGTAATTCTAATTATTTCTAAACCATTTTCTGACGCACTTGATTTAGTACTTATCATTTCACTTCCAATGGTTTTTATGAATTCTGTTGGTATTGGGATTTTTATAAATATTATTGAAAATATTAGAAAAATTGGTGATGTTGAAGGAGCTTTCAGATCCTACCAAACTCTTTTAATTGCAGATAAAGCACTTGGGCAATTACGGAACGGCCTAGATTTTGATTCAGCAAACAATATTGCAACCACTATATATGAATCAACAGATTTTGATGCGGTATCAATAACAGACAAAGAAAAAATACTCGCTCACATAGGATTTGGATCAAAATACAACTTACCTGGACAATTTATTAAAACTGAACTTGTAAAAAAAATAATTGAATATGAGGAAACAAAAACTATTAACATCTGCGATGATATTGATGATTCATATATCAATTCTAATCTAAAAAAAGTGTTAATTGTTCCACTTGTTGTAAACAAAAAAATTATGGGCATACTTAAATTATATAAAAGCTTAAATTTAGCACCTACCGAAAGTGAATTAGCGCTTGCAAAAGGACTAGGGAAAATATTTTCAACGCAACTTGAATTATCTGAATTAGACTATCAAAAAAATTTAAGAGTAAAAGCTGAACTTCACGCACTTCAAGCTCAAATAAATCCACATTTTTTATTTAATGCAATAAATACTATTGTTTCATTAACTAGAACAAATCAAGATAAAGCTAGAGAATTACTTATTTATTTAAGTGATTATTTTAGAAGGAATATGAATAACAGTAAAGATTTAATCACTCTTGAAGAAGAATTAAATCATGTAAATGCATATCTAAAAATTGAAAAAACAAGATTTGAAGATAAATTATCTATAAATATTATTAACGAAATAAATGAAACAGTTTTTGTACCACCACTGATAATACAACCAATTGTAGAAAACGCAATAAAACATGGTATTCTTAAGAAAATTGATGGCGGTATTATTTCTCTTAAAATATTTAAATCAAATGATCTTATCAATATTATTATTTCAGATAATGGCATTGGAATTAAAGAGGAAAAACTTATAGAAATAAAAAAATTCAATTCAGATTCAGTTGGGATAAATAATGTATATAGAAGGTTAAAAACAATATTTCATGAAAAAACCACATTTAAAATAGATAGTGAATTGCAAAGTGGAACAATTGTTACTATAAAATTGCCTGTAATTGAAAAATTGATAGAAATAGGAGGATTGGATGATTAATTGTATTATTGTTGATGATGAAAAACATGCACGAATCGAATTGATTTATCATTTAAGTAAATTCCAAAATATAAATGTTTTAAAAGATTTTGATAACGGAATTGATGCTGTTAATTTTTTAAGTGAAAATAATATTGATTTAGTTTTTCTTGATATCAATATGACTACTCAAAACGGTATTGATATTGCTAAAAAAATTAGATCACTAAATTTACCAAAATTTCCTTATATCGTTTTTGTTACAGCGTATGATGAATTTGCAATAAAAGCTTTTGATTTAGATGTAATTGATTATATCTTAAAACCAATTAACGATGAACGATTTAGCAAATGTATTTCAAAAATAACAAAAGAATTCGAAAACAGTTCAATTAAAAATAAAACAAATTTAAATCCTAAAGATGAAATAATTACTTTAATTAAAAATAATATTTTATATCCAATTAAAAAGAATCAAATTAAACTTGCTTATATTGAAGATCGTTCGCTTGTAGTTGAGACTGTTAAAGGTAAATTTATAATAACAGGTACTCTTAACGAATTTGAGGAAACTCTACCAAAAAATATTTTTATTAGAATTCATAGATCTTACTTAATAAATATAAATTATATTGAAGAAATAATTCCATGGTTTAATTCAACTTTCAAAGTTAGATTGATAGGTAGTAATATGGAAATACCCGTAAGCAGAAATCAAACTCAAGATTTTAAACGTAGAATGTCAATTATGTAAATATTTATGCAGTTCAACCAGTAATTATTACATTTAAGACATATTTTAACTATTTAGTACCCCATTTCATATATACTTTCTGTAAGGAAGATATTATAAGAAATGGGGTTTTTTATGGATAATTATATTGAAATTTTAAAGAATAAATTAACAAGATATTATGATTTTGAAGAAAACATTTACAAAGGAGATATTAAGTTTGATTTAATTGCAACTTTTAATCAAAGAAACGCACGATATTTACTACTAAAAGAACTTGAATACTATTCTTTTGAAACTAACGAATACATTCTTTATAAGAAAATAGATAATGAAATTAATTTTACTGAATTTGAAGATTTATTGAAGAATAATATAAAGGATATAATTACTGTTAATAAAAATCATATGTCTAGTATTGTAACTATACTTTTAGAAACCTCTTTATCTCTTAATGAAGAAAAAATTAAAAAAGTAAATAAATTTAAGTTTCACAAACGTTTCAGATTTGGCTTGGAAGGTTGGGTAAATGTCAGATTTATTGTCATTAATTCCATTCTTAATAAAGGCTATAGCAATAAATTCGGTAAAAAAGAACTTGCTAAGTTTTTAGACAACTAAGCCATTAATATAATATATTTTTATAAGGAGGAACAAATGAACGCAATAATTTTAATGTTATTCTCAGTAGTAATTTTTTTAATTGCTTATGCTACTTATGGTAAGTATCTAGTTAAAAAATGGGGTATTGATGAATCAATAGAAACTCCAGCTCACAGATTAAATGATGGAGTTGACTACGTTCCAGCAAAAGCTCCAGTATTATTAGGCCATCATTTCTCATCTATCGCAGGAGCAGGCCCAATTGTAGGACCAATCGCAGCTGCAATATTCGGATGGTTACCTGCAATGTTATGGATTGTAATTGGATCTATCTTCTTTGGTGGAGTTCATGATATGGGTGCTTTATTTGCATCAGTAAGACATGACGGTAAATCACTAGGAGAAGTAATAGGTGTTAATATTGGTAAAAAAGGTAAACAATTATTTAGTATATTTGCATGGTTAGCATTGCTATTAGTTGTAGCTGCATTTACAAACATTGTTGCTAACACATTTGTAGCTGTTCCAGCTGCAGCAACTGCTTCAGTATTATTTATTGTAATTGCAATTGGTTTTGGTTATTTTGTTTATAGTAAAGGCGTTAGTTTAACAATTGGTAGTGTTATAGGTGTTGCTTTATTAGTTTTATGTATTTATTTAGGACAAGTATTCCCAATGGCTCTTAGTAAAAATACTTGGATGATTATTTTATTAGGTTATATCTTTGTTGCAAGTGTTACTCCAGTATGGATTCTTCTTCAACCAAGAGATTATTTAAATTCATTCTTATTATATGCTATGTTAATTGGTGGAGTTCTTGGTATAGTAATTATGCACCCAACAATTCAAACACCAGCTACTACAGGTTTTGTAGTTAATGGACAGTTCTTATTCCCAATGTTATTTGTAACTATCGCTTGTGGTGCTGTATCAGGTTTCCACTCTTTAGTAGGATCTGGAACTACATCTAAACAAATTGATAATGAAAAAGATTTAAAATTAATCGGTTATGGTTCAATGTTAATTGAAGGTGTTTTAGCAACTATAGCTATTATTACTGCTACTTACCTTGCCGGTGACAAATTTGCTGATTTATTAGCTCACGGTGGACCTGTTAATGTATTCTCTGATGGTCTTGGTACTTTTATGACTTCATTTGGTGTTCCAATGGCTGTAGGTAAAAGTTTTACTGCTTTAGCAATTTCAGCTTTTGCATTAACTTCACTTGATACTGCTACACGTTTAGCTAGATTTATTTTCCAAGAAATGTTTGATACTGAAGGCGAAACTTCATTTATGACTAATAGATATGTAGCAACTGGTATTACAGTTGTTTTAGGTGGAGCATTAGCATTTAAAGGTTGGACAAAAATTTGGCCATTATTCGGTGCATCAAATCAATTATTAGCTGCTCTTGCTTTATTAGCATTAGCTATTTGGTTAAAAAAATCTGGAAGAGAGTACAGAATGGCTCTTTATCCAATGATATTCATGTTCGCTGTTACATTAACTGCTTTAGTTATGTTAATTAAAGCTAATCTTAACAATTTCGTTTTATTATTCTTTGGAGTTGCATTATTAATATTAGCACTTATTTTGATGCTTGAAGCTAAAAGAGCATTCTCAGAAGCAGATAATCAATAATTATATTCAATAAAAATATAATACTAAACCCTATAGATATTAAAAATTAATCTATAGGGTTTTTAAAATATACATATTTTTTGATTGGAGGTGGAAATGGATAATATTTTAAATTTCTTAAAAACAGCCATAAAAAATTTAGGACTTTTTTTTGAAGGTGCATTAGATTTAAAAGGAAATTTGACTAATAAAATCGAAATAGAAATAGATAATACAAGAGATGAATTTTTGATTCTTTGCTTTGGAGATTTATTAGGTATAGATATTCCAACTAGTTATTACGCTTTAGAAATCCTTCCTTATTTAGAAGATGAATTAATAGGTTGGGAAGAAAGAATGCTAAATTCAAAATCAGTATGGGAACAAAAAGGCGGAGATTTGGATATAGACCCATAAAAAGGAGGTATTATGAACGATATTATATTTTTTGGCGGAAAAGGTGGAGTAGGAAAAACAAGTTGCTCCTCAGCATTTGCATTAAGTAAAGCGAAAGAAAATCTAAAAGTATTACTTGTTTCAACCGATCCAGCTCATTCCATTTCAGATTTATTCAATATTAAAATTGGAGATAAAGTTGTAAAATTAGCAGATAATTTATTTGGATATGAAATAGATGCTCAAAAAGAAAGCGAAAAATATATTTCTTCAATAAGAAAAAACCTAAAAACAGTTTTAAGTCCTATAATAATTGAAGAATTAAATAAGCAATTAGATGCTGCAAGTGTATCTCCTGGTTCACATGAATCTGCATTATTTGATAAAATGATACAAATAATTAATGAAGAAAGTGAAAATTTTGATTTAATAATTTTTGATACAGCTCCAACAGGACATACTGTGAGATTATTATCTCTTCCTGAAATTTTAGGAGCTTGGATAGATAGTTTGATGGCTAAAAGAAGAAAAACACTTAAATTAAAAACAATGATTGGAAATGTTAACAATAAAGAAGTCGAAAAAGATCCAATTTTAGAAATACTTGAAAAAAGAAAAGCTACTATGGAAAAAGCAAGAAAAATTATGGTAGATGATAAACGACTTGCATTTATGTTTGTTTTAAATGCTGAAAGATTACCTATTGAAGAAACAAAAAAAGCTATAAAAGTTTTAACTAAATACAATATTCCAGTAAATAATTTAGTTGTAAATAAAATACTTCCTAGTAATTCTACTGATGAATTTTGGGTTAAGAAAAAAGAACTTGAAACAAAATATTTAGATATGATTTATAAAATGAATATTGATAAAATATATGAAATTCCAATGTTTATGTTTGATATGGATGAAAAAACAATTTACGAAATGGCCAAACATTTTTAAGATTACTTTAATAGTAATCTTTTTTTAATTATCATTAATTTTTTTACATCTTGACGATATTATCTATAAATTATAAAATACTACTTAGTTAATAATTAATAAAGGAGCTAAAATATGCTATTTCCTATTGAATATAAAAAAATAGATTTATCCAAATTCATTTTTGTTGATGTAAGAAGTGAAAATGAATTTGAAAAAGAAACAATAAATAACGCAATAAATATTCCAATTTTCAGTAATGAAGAAAGAGAACTTGTTGGAAGTACCTATAAGAAAAATCCAGCCAGCGAATCTAAAATGCTTGGCGTTTCAATAGTTTCAAAAAAACTTCCAGAAATATATGAAAAACTTCTAAAACTTAAAACAGAAAGCAAAAAAAACATTGTACTTTTTTGTGATAACGGTGGTATGAGAAGTTCTTCAATAGCACTTCTAATGCACAGTATAGGTGTGAACATAAATTACTTAAAAGGCGGATATAAAGAATATAGGCGTTTTATTAGAGAAGAACTTCCAAAATTAAATGATGAAGTTTCATATATTGTACTTCATGGAAAAACAGGTAGCGGAAAAACAGTTTTACTTCATAAACTATCAGAACTTAATTTAGATGTGCTCGATCTAGAAGGTGCTGCAAATCACAGAGGTTCTCTTTTAGGTGGAGTTGGATTAGGAAAATGTAATACTACAAAACAATTCGAATCTAATATTTATAATGCATTTATTAATAGAAAATCTAATTATTTTTTTGTTGAAGCAGAAAGCAGAAAAATTGGTAATGTCTATGTTCCAGAATATATTCATTCCAAAATGAAAAAAGGAATGCATATATATATTGAAACTCCAATTGAACTTAGAGCTTCACTTTTAGTTGATGAATATATTAAGAATAATAACTCAATTGATGAGTTGATTCAAGGCGTTGATTTAATGAAAAAACATATGAAAGAATCAGATGCTGAAGAAATTAAAAATGATTTAAACGATAAGAAAGTAACAGAAGTTGCAATAAGACTTATGAAAGATTATTATGATCCCATGTATTTACACAGTTCTAATAAATATGAATATTCTAAAATTTTAAATGTAATTGATTTTGACAGTGCCTCAATCTCTATAAAAGAATGGTATGAATCAACTATAGAGAGTCAAGAAAATGATTAAATAAAAATGCATCCTTTTTATAAGATGCATTTTTTACTATAATATATAATTTTATTTTGTTTTATCTTCTGTTTCTTTACTAACAGGTTGATCTTCTCTATATTCCTTAATCATTTCATCAACAATTTTTTTATCTACTAAGTCAATTAAGTGGTCAATAGGCAAATTATGCATTATTCGAATTTTAAATTCAATTTCATTTCTAATATCATCATTCTGTACTAAAAATTCTTTTGAATTCTCTTGCCCTTGTCCAAGTCTAACATCACCATAGCTATACCATGCCCCTGCTCTTTCAACAACACCTAATGTTAAACCAGCAGAAAGGATGTTTCCTTCTTTTGAAATACCTTTACCATACATAATGTCAAACATAGCTTCTTTAAATGGTGCCGCAACTTTATTTTTAACTACTTTAACACGCGTTTTATTTCCTACAATTTCTTTATCCTCTTTTATTGAATCTTTTTTTCTAATATCTAATCTAACAGAAGAATAAAACTTTAACGCTCTACCACCAGATGTAGTTTCAGGATTTCCAAATACAATTCCTATTTTCATTCTTAATTGATTAATAAATATTATTGTAGTTCCAGCTTTTTTAGAAATACCAGCTAATTTTCTTAATGCTTGCGACATAAGTCTTGCTTGAAGACCCATGTGACTATCTCCCATTTCACCACTGATTTCAGCTTTTGGAACTAATGCAGCTACCGAATCGACTACAATTAAATCTATTGCTCCACTTCTTACTAATGCATCAACTATTTCAAGCGCTTGTTCGCCATTATCTGGCTGAGATACAATTAAATTATCAATATCAACACCAATATTCTTTGCATATTTCGGATCTAAAGCATGTTCAGCATCAACAAAAGCTGCTACGCCACCACTTTTCTGTGCTTCAGCAATCGCATGCAAAGTTAAAGTTGTTTTACCAGAAGACTCAGGACCATATATTTCTATAATTCTTCCTTTAGGAAGACCTCCAACACCTAATGCAATATCTAATTCTAAAGAACCTGTTGAAACACTTTCTACATCCATTCTAGCGGCTTCATCACCAAGTCTCATTATCGAACCTTTTCCAAACTGTTTTTCAATTTGACTTAATACACTATCAATAGCTTTAGCTTTATTTTGAAAATCACTTGTCATATTAATACCGTCCCTTTCTTCTGAACATTCGTTCTTATTATAGAACAATTATACCCCATTATAGCAATTTGTCAATTATTATTTTCTGTGAAATTACATCAAATACTTTTTTACACGTTCTTTCTCTAATTTCAGTTCTATTTCCTCTAAAATTATTTTTAATTATATATTTATCATCAAAAATCTTTAATGCTATATATACAAGTCCTATAGGTTTATCAACAGAGCCACCATTCGGCCCTGCTATGCCAGTAATAGCTATTGCTATGTCAGTGTTCATCTTTTTATTTAAACCGCCAAGCATCTCATTAGCAACTTCAGAACTTACGGCACCATATTCGTTAAGTGTTTCAATTTTCACATCAAGAACATTCATTTTCATTTCATTGGAATAAGTAACATAACTTCCTTTAAAAATTTTAGACACTCCATAATTATCAACTATTTCAGATGCTAATAACCCACCTGTACATGATTCAGCAGTAGAAATTGAAATATTATTATCCACTAAATACCGAATCACAACTTTAGAATTTTCTTCCATCGTAAAGCTTACAATATTATCTCTAAATCTATTTATAATAATTTCCTTTGCTTTATTTAATTCATCTTCATTATTTGAAGAAATTTTCACTTTCACTTCACTTAAAGATGCATATGTTGCAATATAAATTTTTTTATTATTAATTAAATCTATAATATTTGATTCAACATACGATTCACCAAGCCCGCTTATTTTTATAATTTTAGAGTTAATATAATGTTTATCAATTTTATTTTTCAAATATTCAAAAATATATTTTTCAAACAAATATCTCATTTCTCTTGGCGGACCCGGAAGTAAAACATAACTACATATATCTTTTTCTAATAAAAAACCAGGCGCAGTTCCTTTTTCATTAAATAAAACTTTTGCATCCTTTATTACATATGATTGTTTAATATTATTATCAGTCATTACTTTACTGAATTTTTTAAACTTTTCTTTAATATTTTCAAGTACAATTTCATTTTTTATAAGTTCAAGATTTAAATAATTTGATAATACTTCTTTTGTCATATCATCTTTTGTAGGTCCAAGTCCACCAGTAAGAATTAAAAGATCTACTTTAGGAGATAAAAATTCTAAAAATTCTTTAATTTCGCTTTCTCTATCTCTACAAACTGAATGAAACATTACTGTATGACCTAAATTAAATATTTTTTCACTAAGATATTTAGCATTTGAATTAACAACATCACCTTCAACAACTTCATTTCCGACATTTAAAATCGCTATTTTCATAATAACCTCTAACTTTTTAATACTTGTTTATTTTTTATAATATAGTCAACTCCAGAGAATACAGTAAATATTGTTGCTATAGTTATTATTGAAGGATTTAAATATTTAGAAACTGAAATTGAAATATAATTATTTAAAAGTAAAATAATTATCATTAATATTTGCGAATTTGTTTTTAGTTTTCCCCACCAACTAGCAGCAATTACTATCCCTTCAGAAGCTGCAATCGCACGAAACACACTTATAATTAATTCTCTTGAAACAATAATAAGAACAACAGTGGATGATAGTAACCCAAGTTCTATAAAAGCAAGCATTGCAGAAATTACTAATAATTTATCTGCTAATGGATCAAGAAACTTTCCAAGTTTAGTTACAAGATTCAGACTTCTTGCTAAATAACCATCTAAAAAATCTGTAAATGAAGCAATAATAAATATAACTAATGCTATAATAAAATTATTAGGCATGTTACTTAATAAAACAAACAAAAACACTGGTATTAATAAAATTCTTAAAACTGTAAGCTTATTTGCAATATTCATTTTACACCTCTCCAATCAAATCATACTCTAAAGCATCTGTAATTTTAACATTAACGAAATCCCCAACATCAAGAATTTGATCTGTATGAACATAAACCGCACCATCTATTTCAGGCGAATCATATTGTGTTCTACCAATATATATATTTTCATTTTCAAGTTTTTCTTCAATAACCACTTCATATATTTTATCTATTTTATAATTATTCTTTTCTTGGGAAATAGTCTGCTGAAGTAACATAATTTCTTTTTTTCTTTCTTCTTTTATTTCTTCGTCAATTTTATTATCATAATAAAATGCAACTGTATCTTCTTCATCAGAGTAAGTAAATACACCTAGTCTATCAAATTTCATTTCACCAACGAAATTATATAATTCTTTAAACTGTTCATTTGTTTCACCAGGAAACCCTACAATAAGTGTTGTTCTTATTGCAATATCACTTATTTCTTTTCTTAAATTATTAACTAAATTAACAATTTTTTCTTTTGTAACTTTTCTATTCATACTCTTTAGCATTTCATTATTTGCATGTTGAATTGGAATATCAAGATATTTTACAACTTTTTGATTTACTTTCATTTCATTTATTAATTTTTTATCAATAACATCTGGATATGCATATTGTATTCTAATCCATTTAAGACCTTCAATTTTACCTAACTCGTGAAGTAAATCTGCTAATTTATATTCATTATACAAATCAATCCCATATCTTGCAGTATCTTGTGCAATAAGTACAACTTCTTTTACTCCACCATTAACAAGTCCTTTAACTTCATTTACAATATCTTCTATTTTTCTACTTCTAAATCTACCTCTTAGTTTTGGAATAATGCAATACGAACATTTGTTATTACAGCCTTCAGCAATTTTTACATATGCAAAATAGGATGGTGTTGAAACATTTCTTTTTAAAGATTCATCAATTTTATCATCAATATTTCCTACTTTTACTACAACTTCATCTTCTTCCATTATTTTATCAACTACATCAATAATCTGTTGAAAAGTTGTTGTTCCTAAAAAAGCATCAACTTCAGGTATTTCTTCTTTTAATTCCGCAGAATATCTTTCCGACAAACATCCTGAAACTATTAATTTTTTACATGCTCCCTCTTCTTTTAATGTTAAAAGATTAAAAATTTCATTAACAGATTCTTCTTTAGCATCATTAATAAATCCACATGTATTTACTACTATAATTTCAGCTATTGTAGGATCAGTTACAATTTCATGACTATTAAAAGTAAATAATCCTGACATTATTTCTGAATCAACTAAGTTTTTTGAACACCCCAATGTTTCAATATAAATTTTCATTTACACACTCCAATTTTTAAATAATTCATTTACAGTATTAAATTCATATATTTTATAATAAGATTCATATTCTAAAATTTCTTTTTTATAAATTTTATCATAATAATTAATTACTAGTTTTTTGATTGCAATTTTATAATTTTCATTTGATAAATCAGCAATAATTTCACTTACTAAATTATTACCAATAATTTTTTTCATTTCTTTAATTTTAATAATAAAATTATTTAAAAATTTCTCTGAAACATTAATGAAATCTCTATTGTAAATGTTTTCAATTCTTAAATTAATACTATCCTTTAATAAAATATGTTTACTATTCTTAAGTTTATCTATTAATTCTTTTCTTATAAAAGCATTCGAAAATTCTTTATTTTCATTTCCAATATATATAATTTTGTCATTTAAATAAAACAATTTATCAAATAATATATTATCAAGTTGTTTTTGTGAAATATCATTATCAAGTTCATTAAAATTAAAAGTTGCTAATTGTAACTCTGTTAAATGATTTAATAATTCGTCAATAGAAGAACCATAATTCCCGTGTATCACTCTAAAATCAAATTTATTTAGATTTTTTTCAAAATACTCATTTACATATTTTCTAAACGCTTTATATCCACCATTGATTTTATAAATTTCAATTCCTTTTAAATTTCTAAACACTTCATATACAATGTTACTTCTGCTTCCACCTCTTGAACAATAAAAAACAATTTTTCTGTTTTTATTCTTCTTTATTATTTCAAACAGTTTTGGTAGCTTTAAAATCGAATATTCATAAGCTTTTAAATATGCTTCTTCTATTTCTTTTTTATTATAAAGAATACTAACTTCTTTTCTTTCTTTATGATTTAATATTTCAAAATTAATAGCATTCAAAATGTGACTACTTTTATATTCTTCCTTTGTACGCATATCAATTGTTAAAACATCATTTAAAGAAAAATAACTTTCTATATCAATTTCCATTTTACACCTCAAAATTATCCAATTCTTCCTTACTCATAAACACTTCTCTAGGTTTAGATCCATTTGCCGGACCAACAATATTTCTTGCTTCCATAGCATCTATCATTCTAGCTGCTCTATTATAACCAACTCTCATTTTTCTTTGTAAAAATGATATTGAACCTTTCTTTGATTCAACAACTATTCTAATTGCTTCTGCAAGATATTCATCAACTTCTTCATCAATATTTTCAATTACTTTTTCTTCTAAAATTTCGTTTTTATAATTTATTTTTTCTTTATCTATCTGATTTTTAATAAATTCAGTAATATTAAAAACTTCATTATCAGAAATAAAAGCTCCTTGCAATCTTATTGGTTTTGGAGCTCCAACTGGTCTATAAAGCATATCACCTTTACCTAAAAGCTTTTCTGCACCACCTTCATCTAAAATTGTTCTTGAATCAACAGACGATGATACTGCAAATGAAATCCTTGAAGGAATATTTGCTTTTATTACACCCGTAATTACATCCACAGAAGGTCTTTGTGTTGCAACAATTAAATGAATTCCTGCAGCTCTTGCTTTCTGTGCAATTCTTGCAATAGAATTTTCTACTTGTTTCGGAGCAACCATCATTAAATCAGCTAGTTCATCAATTATTACTACAATTTGAGACATTTTTTTATCAGGAAATTTACTGTTATAACCAGATAAATCTCTTGTAAAAGATTTAGCAAATTTACCATATCGTTCTTCCATCTCCTTAACAGCCCAATTAAGTGCAATTGCTGCTTTTTGCGGATCAGTAACAACTGGTAATACTAAATGTGGAATACCATTATAATGCGAAAGCTCTACAACTTTTGGATCAATCATTAAAAACTTCACTTCATCTGGTGTTTTACTAAATAAAATACTTGTAATTATAATATTAACACATACACTCTTACCAGAACCTGTTGCACCTGCAATAAGTAGATGAGGCATATCTGCTAAATCAGCAATTACAGTCTTTCCTGATATATTTTTACCTAATACAACATTTAATTTGTTATCTTCTGATTTAAATTCCTCTGATTTTAAAACTTGTCTAATACTTACTATATTTTTCACTTTATTTGGAACTTCGATGCCAATTGCAGCCTTATTAGGAACAGGAGCAATTCTTACTCTTGGAACAGCTAATTTTAATGCAATATCATCACTTAAATTTCTTATTTTGCTTACTTTAATTCCAGGTGATGGTTGAAATTCATAACGCGTTAAAGCAGGTCCATTAGTAATAGATATAATTTTACCATCAACATTAAAATTCTTTAAAGTATTAAATAATATATCTGCATTTTCCCTATATTCAGTATGATTGGTACGTTTATTAGTTTTAACTCTATCTAGTAAATTAAGCCTTGGTAAAACATAATCAGGAAATTGAATATGAGAATTCTCATCAAGTTCTTTTTCAATTTTTTCAACCTCTTTAATATCAGTTTCAATTTTATTTTTTTTCTTTGACTTAATAGTTTTCTCAATTATTGGTTCAGAACTAACATATTCCGTTTCTAAAAACTCATCTTGTTTATCCACATAATCATTTATTTGAATATCTTTTTCTAAATCTGTTCCCACATCTTTTTTAACTTCACTTTTATCATCTAGTACAGAACTTACGCGAAACCCTTGTTTAACACCTCTTGTACTTTCCTTTTTAATATTGTTGATTGTTCTACTATTAATATGAATCTTATTTTCAATTTTTTTATGTTCATACGATTCATAAAAGTTACCACTTCTTTTTTTAATTACATTAAATCCTCTTTTCAAAGAATAATTTGTAATCAATAATATTGAAACAGTTAAATTAACAATTATTATTAAATAAATTCCAAGTTTTCCTATTAAATTATAAAATAAATAAGTAAGTAAATTTCCAATTACTCCTCCACCATGCAAATTAATTCCATTTTCAAATGATTCTTTGAGACCTTCAATAGAAAAAATATTAACTTTACTCCATTTTAAACCATGTGAAAACAAATCATATACTGGTACTGAAATAAATAATAAAACTGCTGAAAACATTAAAATAAATGCTATAACAACCCTAACACTAGATCTTTTAAAATTCTTATTAATACTAACAAATATTGCAATGAAAATAAGATATGGAAAAATATAAGCAGCTTTTGAAAATAAGCCTTTAAATACATTATTTATAAAACTCCCTATTATTCCAACTGATTCAGTATGAAATGAAAGTACCATTAAAATAGTTATTGCAAACAAGCATATTAATTTTATTTCATACAAAATAATATTTCTTTGTTTATTCTTTTCTTTATTTAATTTCTTTTCATTTATTTTTTTAGTATTCTTAACTTTATTAGCTTTATTAGTTTTATTAGTTTTTTTGATGACTGAATTTTTCTTCGCTTTTTTCTCTTTAGCCAAAATACACCTCCAACAGCAATTTCCAACTACAATTATATCATACCAAGAAGTGAATTTATAATATTTTTCCAATACAACAAAAAAAGGCTTCATAATATGAAACCTTTATAATAATTAACTATTTGTTGAACCTATTCCACCATTTCGATGTATCTCTTTTGGTTCATCATTTTCAACTAATAAATATTTCTGAAAAATTCCTTGTGCAAAAGGCTCACCTTTTTTAATAATCAAATCTTCTTCTCCATGATTATAAAGAGCAACCCAAATGTGACCTTCATTTTTCGCATTTATATAATCAGAATCAATTATTCCTACTGAATTTTTAGGTCGAACATTATATTTAAATCCAATACTACTTCTAATGTATATACCAAGCCATTCATTATCTTGCATTTTAACTCTAATCCCTGTAGGTATTTTTATACTTTCGCCAGATTTTAATAAATATTCACTCGGACTATAAAAATCATACCCTGCCGAAAGGTTTGTTGCTCTAATAGGCATAATAATTTCATTGTATGTTTTTAAATAATCACTTGAGTGAAAATCATTCTTAAATTGATCTAAACTTACTTTCATAAATTTTCTCAAAACAACCCCTACCTTCATTAATCAATTTACAAAAAAACTGAGATAACTCAGCTTTTAATATTACTATTTATCATCGTCCATATCTTTATCTTTTAATGCTTCTTTTCTGGATAAATCAACTCTTCCTTTTTCGTCAATTTTAATAACTTTAACGAATATTTCTTCTCCAACTTTAAAGCTGTCTTCTATATTTTTAAGTCTTTTTTGAGTAAATTGTGAAATATGACATAATCCTTCAGATCCAGGGAAAAGCTCAACAAAAGCACCAAAATTAAGTATTTTTTTAATTGTACCAATATAAATTTCACCTACTTTAGCTTCTTTTACTATCATTTCAATTTCACTTAATGCGCCTTCTCCAGTTTCTTTATCATTTGCAGTAATTAATACCATTCCATCATCATCAATATCAATTTTCACATTAAAATCAGTTGTAATTCTAGTAATAGTTTTTCCACCAGGTCCAATAACTTTTCCGATTTTTTCAGGATCAATTTTAATACTGAAAATTCTTGGAGCATATTTAGACAATTCTTCTCTTGGCGTTGTTATTGCAGTTGCCATATTGTCAAGAACTTGATTTCTTGCTTTTTTACCTGCATTTAAAGCTTCTTCTAATAATTCTTTACTTAAACCATCCATTTTAATATCCATTTGAAGAGCTGTAATTCCTTCTCTTGTACCAGCAACTTTAAAATCCATATTTCCATAGAAATCTTCAATTCCTTGAATATCAGTTAAAACTTGAAGTTTATCTCCTTCTTTTACAAGACCCATTGCAATACCTGCAACTGAATCTTTGATAGGAACACCAGCATCTAAAAGAGCTAAAGTTGAACCACAAATACTCGCTTGAGAAGAACTTCCATTACAAGTAAGAACTTCAGAAACCACTCTAATTGCATATGGAAATTCTTCAACTGAAGGTAAAACAGGTACTAATGCACGCTCACCTAAAGCACCGTGACCAATAGCACGTCTATTTACAAACATTCTTCCAGTTTCACCAACAGAATATGGTGGGAAATTGTACTGATGCATATATCTTTTTGTAGTTGTAGCTTCTAATCCGTCTAATCTTTGAGCATCACCTGCTGCACCTAAAGTTACTATTGAAAGTGCTTGAGTTACACCTCTTTGGAATAAACCAGTTCCATGTACTCTTGGTAATATATTTACATCTGAACTTAAAGGTCTAATTTCATCAAATGCTCTACCATCAGGTCTTATTTTCTCCTCAATAATCATTTTTCTTACTGTTTTTTTCTGTAAAGCTTCAAGCGCCTTCCCAATTAATTTAAGATTTCCTTCATTTTCTTCAAGAATTTCTTTATATTTAGTTATCATATTTTCTTTTACTTCAGATATGAAATCATTTCTTTCATGCTTATCTGCAATTCTCATTGCTTTATCAACATCATCAGTCATTTCATCAAACACTTTATTATAAAATTCTTCATCAATTTCTTCTTTTATAACTTCACGCTTTTCAACGCCAATTTCATCTACTATCATTTCAATAAATGCTACTATTTTTTTTATTTCTTCATGTGCAAACAAAATAGCTTCAAGCATTATACTATCAGGAACCATTTTAGCTCCAGCTTCAACCATTACAACAGCATCTTTTGTTCCAGCAACCACTAAATCCATTGCAGATTCTTCTAATACTTTATCAGATGGATTAACAACAAACTCATTATTAACATATCCAATTTTAACGCCTGCAATTGGTTTTTCAAATGGAATATCAGAAACAGATAATGCAATAGATGCTCCAAGCATTGCTAGCATATCAGCAGGGACTTCACGATCTACTGACATAACAGTTGCTATTATTTGAACTTCATTTGAAAATTCAGATGGGAACAACGGTCTTATTGAACGGTCAATTACTCTTGAAACCAATGTAGCATTTTCAGAAGGCCTTCCTTCTCTTTTTAAATATCCTCCTGGAATTTTTCCAGCAGCATACATTTTTTCTTCATAATTTACACTTAACGGAAAAAAACCCATAGTTGATCTTTTACCTGAATCAGTCGCAACAGTTAATACAGAAGTCTCTTCATATGTGATCATTGCTGATGCATTTGCTAAATTTGCAAATCTACCCATCTCAACTTTCAATGTTTTTCCAGCAATATCTAATGAATATGTTTTTCTTTCAATATTCAATATATTCCTCCTTTACTAATTATCCCACTTGCTATGAACCTCTCAACACATTTTTTGAGCTTCATTCATACCAAGTAGGACAATATAAACTAATAGAGCGGAGAAAATCCGCTCTATCATTATAATTATTTTCTCAATTTCAATCTTTTGATTAATTTCTTGTACTCGGCTTCTTCATTATTTCTTAAGTATTTTAATAATGCTCCTCTTTTACCAACCATCATTAATAATCCTCTTCTAGAATGGTGATCTTTTTTATGAACTTTTAAATGTTCATTTAAATCATTAATTCTGTAAGTTAATAATGCAACTTGTACTTGTGCAGATCCTGTATCTCCTTCAGAAATACCATAATCCTTGACAATTTCAGCTTTTTGCTCTTTTGTAATCATTTATACACCTCCATATTTTAAAATCGCTTACAACGAAGAAATCCGTTAGGTATTCGAATAACGCAGTCATAAGTTCAACATTAGAATATTATCATACAATTAACAAATTGTAAATGTTTTTTTAGGGATATTCCAATCTAAATTATAGTATTCAAGACTTCAAAAATTTCATTACTATTAAAAGCCTCAGATACATTTTTAGCTTCAATAACACTATCAATTAACTTTCTTTTTCTCAACTGAATTTCATATATTTTTTCTTCAATAGTGTTTCTAGTAATTATTTTGTAAACATTTACAACATCTTTTTGGCCAATTCTATGTGCTCTGTCGGTTGCTTGATCTTCAACCGCAGGATTCCACCATGGATCGACATGTATTACAGTATCAGCTTCAGTTAAATTTAGTCCAGTTCCACCTGCTTTCAAAGATATTAAAAATATATTTGTTTTACCAGAAGTGAAATCTTCAATAATTTCTCCTCTTTTTACAACTTTTACTTGACCATCCAAATATGAATATGAAATTTTCTTTTTCTTTAATAATTTTTCTATTATTCTAAGCATAGACGTAAATTGTGAAAAAATTAAAATTTTATGATTCCCTTCCAAAAGCTCATCTACTAATTCTTCAAGAAGTTCAATTTTACCACTTTTCTCATTATACCCTTTAATAAAAAGGCCAGGGTCACAACATATTTGTCTTAACCTTGTTAAAACTGAAAGAATTTCAATTTGAGAGTTAACCATTCCTTTTTTATCTGACAATTCTTTAAGTCTTTCTTTCATATCTAATAAATAACTATCATAAATTTTCATTTGTTTATCATTTAACTTTGAATAAACAACATTTACAATTTTTTCAGGCAATTCACTTAACACATCTTTTTTCTTTCTTCTTAAAATAAAAGGACTTGTCAATCTAATTAAATCCTCATGTCCACGTTCCCCCCGTTTAATAAACTCTTTTTTAAAAACAGATTGACTTTTTAAATATCCAGGCAAAATAAATTCAAAAATAGACCACAGTTCTATCAAATTATTCTCAATAGGTGTTCCTGATAAAACAATTCTATATTTAGAATTTATCATTTTAACACTTTTTGAAACTTTAGTGTCCGGGTTTTTAATATACTGCCCTTCATCCAAAATACAGTATTCAAATTCAGTATCTATAAAACATTCTAAATCTCTTCTAATCAATGGGTATGATGTAATAATAACCTTATACTTATCCTTCTCGCTTATTAGTTTTTGTCTTTTTTTCTTTGTTCCAGTAATAACAAGTATTTTTATTTCAGGCATAAATTTTTCAAATTCTTTTTTCCAGTTGTACATTAAACTCGAAGGTACAACAATTAAAGATTGATTTTTAGAATGAGCAAGCAAGGAAATAACCTGAATTGTTTTTCCAAGCCCCATTTCATCAGCTAATATCCCACCCAAATTACAACTTTCAAGAGATTTTAGCCACATCACTCCTTCTTTTTGATATTCTCTTAAAACATCAGCCAAAACATCAATTGTAATTTTATCTTCCTTAAAATTGATTAATTTATCTAAAATTAATGAAACACCTGCACTATCATTTAAATCAAATTTAGTCTTATCTACTCTATGAAACATCTCAACTGCTTGAAATTTATTTATTTTAAAATTATTTGTTGTTATAGATTTATTGCCTAATTGTTCTAAAATAGTTTCTAATTCTTCAATTGAATCCGAATCTAAATCTACAAATTTTTCACTACTTAATCTTATAAATTTCTTTTTTTCAACAATTCCATTTAAAATTTCAACCATTTCCTCTTTTGAAAAATTATCAATTTGCAAATTAAGATCAAGCATATTTATATTAGATTCAGTTACATTAATATGAATATTATTCAATTTATTATAATATTTCTTTAAATTTTGAGTATAATATACTGCTATATTTTCATTTTTCTCCAACTCACTAATTCCATTTTTAAAAAATAAATATATTTTTCTATCCTCTTTTAATATAAATTTGCCTTCAGTATTAATAAATCCGTATCCTTTTAAAATCTCAGCAATTATATTTTCATTTTCACTTCTCTCGATATCATTGAGCACAGTAAACATTAATTTTTTCTTTTTTTCAATAAATTTTACTTTTGCATTTATTAAACTTCCATTTTTCAAAAGATATATTTCAACGTTAAATTTCTTCTTTTCAATTAATTTACTCAAATCTTTTTCAATAATAATATTTTCTTTATATCTTTCATTATATAAAGTATCAATAAAATGTTGAGCATCAGACATGCCAATTTTTATTTTACCAGTTCCTTTATCAGCAAAAATTGATAAAAGTTCACTACTCTCTTCAAATAGACCTAAATAAGAACCATTAAATTTAACATCAATCTTACCATATTTATATGAAACTACATCTTTCATTAAATCGCATGAAAAAGTTAAATAATCATTTTTTATATCAAGTTTTAATTTTAAATTCTTATCAAAAATACATTTAACATTACTATAATACTCATTATTCATTTTAATATTAACCGTTTTACTATTCATAAGTTTTAAAATTCTTATTAATAATTCAGGTGGTACATTTCTTTTATCAACTGAATCGTTAATACTTAAACTCGGCAATATTTCAAGTATCTTAATATTTCTTAAATCACCATTTCCAATATAATGCTTATCTTTATCAAAAATAAATTCTTCTCCAAATGACATTTGGCTCATATTGCTATTAAAAAAATATGATAATTCAAATATATCTTTTACAGGGTGCATTTTATCTTTTCCAATTCTTAAACTAACATCTACTCCATTAGTAAAATCGATGTTATATTCAATTGATATTTTTTTCTTATTAATTTCTTTTTCAGCATTTAAATTATCAAGATAATTTTTCACACTAACCATTTTAGAATTTTTTAACATCATTAATTCTTTATTTTCAATTTCTTTAAGTTTTTCTAAACCATTATTTTTTAAATATAAAACAGCAGCAATAATATGTTTACAAACATCACCATTACCAGTATAGCCACACGAACAATAAACAGATTTTGCTTTGTCTTTGTTCTTTAAATTCAACATCTCAATTTCCACATTATAAATTTCTTTATCTTTAATAAAAAATTTAGTTCGGTTATTGTAGATATGAACATTTTGAACTTTTCCGTCATAGTAACATTTTTCTCCATGTTGATATGTTTCATGACTGGCTTTATTAATAATTTCATTTAAACTATACATTTAAAAACACCTCTCTGATTTACATAACTTATTTTAAAATATTTCTAAGTTTTGATTTTATTAATATCTTATTTTCATACATTTTGAAATCTGCTCTTTCAATTAATTCATCTAAAGTTTCTATTCCATTATATTCGATAATTCCCAAACTAATACTTACAAGGTAATTTTTATCTGATATTTCATTAAAATCTTGAATAGAATTTTGAATTCTGTTTGTAATAATTTCAGCATTTTCTACATTAGTATTTGATAATACTAAAACAAATTCATCTCCTCCAAACCTTGAAATATAATCTGTATCTCTAATATTTTTTTTAATAAGTTCAACTACATCTAAAATTAATAAATCTCCAAAATTATGTCCTAATTCATCATTAACAATCTTCAAATTATTAATATCAATATAACATATAGTAAGAGGATTATTTAATTCTGTTATTTCAATAATATTCCTTTCTAATTTTTCTAAACCAACTCTTCTATTATAAACACCTGTCAACTCATCAACAGTTGCAAAATTAACTAATTCTTTTTGCAAATTTTCTATTTTATCAAGCATCTTATTAATACTTATTTTAAGTTCAAAAATTTCATCTTTAGATTTTCCCTTTATTTTAATACGTTTTGATAAATTTTTCTCATCTGAAATTTTTTTTATAGAATCATTTAAATATATTATCCTATCTACTATGCATTTATTTAAAGTCATTAATAATACAGCTACTAGTATAAAAATACTTGAAAAATAAAACCAGAATAAATTCAAACCTGTTTCTTTTCCTAACTTTGCAATTTCATTTGAAAAATTAATTTGTATTTTTATTGTTTTTTTATTATTAGCATATGGCAAATAAAACTCAAGGTTCATTTTGTTTTTAGCTTTATTTAATATAAATTTATCATTAGTATTTATATCTACATTATTAAAATATTTAACTTGATTGTTTGAATTCAAATTTACTTTTTCATATAACTCTTCCTCTGATAAATAATAAGCAAAAATCATAATGCCATTTGATTCTCTCTCTTTTTCAGAATCAAATACTTGAGCTTTATTTATAATCAAATTTTTATTATTTATATAATTAATTGTAGCTCCTATTTTAGAATTTTTAAAAAGTTTAAGCACATTTTTATCAACATTATTACTTACCACTCCATTATCATATTGCCCAGAATAAATAAGCTCATTATTATTATCTAAAAAGATAATATAATCTAACCCAATATTTTCAAATGTAGACTTAACAATATTAGATTCAATATATTCAAAATTCTTTTCTTCAACAAAATAATAAGTATCATCCCAAGTGGCCCAATCATTTACAATTACATTTAATTTATTTATATACTCTTCAAATTCATTAAAAACTCTATTATATTCAAATAATGCATATTCTTCTTCAAGTTTATCATATCCACTCATAAAAATTGTATTACTTACAATTGAGAGAACTATTACAAAAAATAATATTAAAATTGTTAGCAAAAAGTAATTTTGTATTTAATTTCATAATAGTCCTCTCTAAAAAAATATCCCTTATATCAATTATACCACTTTTTTTATCTTTAATTAAAAAAAGTCTTACTTCATTAAGAAATAAGACTCCTACTTTATATACTATTTCGTGATTACCTGCTATAACTTCAATAATTCCAATTTTAATATTAAATTTATAGTTTTTTTATAATTAGCTCAACTTAAACTGTAAAATTCTTTATAAAAAAATAAACCTATTAAAAATATATCATATTGTTATGGCTGTCAATCTCTATAATACTCCTACACCAGTGCTAACTCTAAATACCAAATAAACAAAATAAATTATCAACATCAATATCCCTTGCCATCTTTTAGTCTTCTTATAAATAACCGTTGGTACGGCAAAGATAACCATCAGAAGAAGTGCAAAAGGCACATCTATTTTAAGAGTACTTGCAAATTTATTAAATTTCATACCAAATAATTCAAAATCATATAATCGAATTGGTAGCCCATCTTTAGATATAAGAGAAGTCGTCGTTAAAATTAATGCAACATTTAATATATTTGCTCCTATTATATTTCCTAAACCAATATCATGATTTTTTTTCTTAATTGAGGATAGCATCGTTGTAAGTTCAGGTAAAGATGTACCTAACGCAATCACTGTTAATGAAATAATTGCTTCTGATACTCCTAATAGATTTGCTATTATTATACCATTATCAACTAATAATGCTGCACCTATTACAATTCCAGCTGCACCTATTACAAATAATATAATATTTTTTGTAATGCTTTCACTTGTTATTTTAATTTTATCAACCGTATATTCTTCTTTGTCGTCATTACTGCCTTTAATATTATAATATAAGAATAATATTATAAACAACAAAACAATTACAGACTCTAAATGCGAAAATAATAAATCAAAAGAAAATACAGTAAATGTAATTAAAGTCGCAATCATTATAGCACTCTTTTTACCAAATAATTTACGGTTTATTTCATTATTAATCGTAATAAATGCTAATGATGAAATAAGCCCTATATTACAAATTATCGATCCTATGGCATTACCTATAGCCATTTCAGATGATCCCTGTAAACTAGCTGTTACAGAAACCATTAATTCTGGTAATGTAGTTGCTATACTTACTATCGTTGCTCCAATAATAATTGCTGGTATTCCTGTAACTTCTGCGATCCAAATGGCTGAATCAACAAACCAATCTCCACCTTTTACAATAAGAATAAGTCCTAAAACAAACAAACCATATACTAATATGTGTTCCATTTACTCCTCCATAGTTATAAATAGACTTTTAGAACAAACTAAAAATTTATTTAAGTTAAAATTTTTATTAAAAACAATACAAATAAAGAAATCCATATTCCAATAATAATACAGCCTGTAATCCGACTATTATATGTTTCTTTATTAAATATTTTTTCTGCACTAGATCTACACTCAGACATGATGTTATTTGGAATTAACTTTATTGCAAGCATTATAATTAAAGGTAACAATATTAAATCATCTAAATATCCCAAAATAGGAATGAAATCCGGTATTAAGCCCATTGGACTTAATGCATATCCAACAGCTATAATTGCAATAATTTTTGCAATTAGTGGTGTATCTATTCGCTCATATGCACAGTACAGTGCACCTATATCTTTTTTAAGCTTTTTAATTATACTTTTAAGCTTCTTCATATTTTTAGACTACAAATCATAAATGATATCTAAAACACTACCATCTCTATACTCTATTATTCCAACAATATTATCTCCAGTTTTTAAGATATTAGGGACACCAGTTAACTTATAAATATCATTTTTAAGAGTTACTATTGATGTCGTAACAATATTATTTCTTTTTAAAATTGATATTAAATCTGTCCTTCGAGGATTAACGCATATACCTCTTTCAGTGACCAATATATCAATATTCTCACCAGGTGTACAAATAGTCTTAACATTATCGACTACGATTGGAAATCTTTTTCGCATACTTGGTGCAACAACTATCGTCAATTTCGCACCCGCTGCAGTATCAGGCGCCCCACCTAATGCACCAATCATACGTCCATCAGAACCTGTTACAGAATTAATATTAAAATTAACATCTATCTCAGTTGCCGAAAGTATCATAACATCTAACTTGTTTACTATACATTCTTTATTAGCAGGGTTCGCATACTCATCTGCCGACATTTCAATATGATTCTCATTTCTGTTTAGCGAAGATATTGCATCACTACCAAATGTTTGTACATCATACAGCTTCCTAAATAAACCAGCTTCAAATAAATCTACTAAGTTAGCTGTTATACCACCAGATGCAAATTCACCAGTTATAGAATTTTTTTTCATATATTCTCTTATAAATTTACAAACTGATAACGATATAACACCAGATCCCGCTTGGAAAGAATAATTTTCTTTTATATATCCACTAGCAATGAGAACATTTGCTGCTTTCTTTGCAATAAGTAAATCCATTGGATTTCGACTAATTCTTGTAGCACCAGTTGCAATCAACTGTGGATTCCCTATACTCTCAACAACCACTACACTATCAATATAATCTTTTGGAATACTTATATCTTTATCCATAATAGGAACTAAATTATCTGTAATAGCAATTGTTTTTTTTGCATATTTAACATCCACCATAGGATAACCAATAGCACCAAATGCTGATTTACCATATTTACCATTCATATTTCCTAATTTATCACAACATGATGCAGCAACAAATGAAACATCAATACTTATACTCCCATCTTCAATCGCTCTAGCACGTCCACCGTGCGTCATAAAAATTACAGGAGCTTTTAAATTGAAATTATATTGTATTTCATTAGCTAATGCACTACGAAACCCTGAAGTATAAATCTTTGTAATTGTTCCATCTTTTATGTATTCAAGCAAACAGTCATGAGTTTTTGAGATTGACGAAGCACTTAGTGTTAAATCTTTTATTCCAAGTTTGTTTATTATTTTAAATACTAGCTCCATTATATAATCGCCATTTCTTAAATGATGATGAAAACTTACAGTCATACCATCTATTAATCCAGAATTAATAATCGCCTCTTCAAGGGATATAACTTTACTATTTTTTTTAGTCACCACATCGCTTAATTTTGCTTTTTCTTTCTTTGTTATAATAGTTCCATACGGAACCACTTTGCCATAACCTTCTATATATTCCGGTAATTTTCTAATTATTTTTCCCATTTCATCATCTTCTCATATAAACTCATTATTTTTTTTGCTTTTGTTATGACAGGAACATCAACCATTTTCCCATCAACTTGAATTACACCACCATTTTCAACATCAGCATTTTTTACAGCATCAAGTATAACCATAGCTTTTTTAATTTGTTCTTCTGTAGGTTTTAAAGCATCATGTAAAATATCAATTTGCGACGGATGTATACATGACTTCGAATTAAATCCAAGTGCTTTTATAGCTTTAATTTCTTCAACGAATCCATCCGAATCATTTATATCAGCCCAAACTGTATCTGTAGCAGCAATGTCATACATACCTGCAACATTAACAATCATATTCCTAGCAAACAGCAATTCCTTACCTTCTTTAGTTCTATCAATTCCTAGTGATGCCGTATAATCCTCTGCACCAAATGAAAGCCCAATAACTCGGTTGCTAGCTCCAGCTATTTCTGATGCATTTAATACACCTTTTGGAGTTTCAATTCCTACTTGTATCTTAGTACTTCCAATTTCAATATCATATTCAACTTCTATAGAATTAATCAGTTTATCTAATTTTATTACATCTTCTTTCGTCTGACACATTGGAAGTCTAATATTTCTAACACCGGCCGGTACTATAGCTTTTATATCATCTTCAAAATAAGGTGTAGTAACTGAGTTTACTCTAACAAATATTTCTATATTTCCAAAATCAAGAGATTTAATAGCCTCCACTAATAAATCTCTTGCTGCATCTTTTTCAGACACTTCAATTGAATCTTCTAAATCAAAAATAATACAATCAGGATTATAGACAGGTGCAGTATAGTATAATTTAGGATTATTTGCAGGACAAAAAAGCATGCTTCTTATTAATTTCTTCATTTTAACACCTCGTGAATCCTTTTTAATGCAGTACGAGTACGTGCTTTAATCGTAAAGTCTAAAGCTCCATCATCTTCTATTACTATCTTTGCATCTTTTATATCTTGCTCAGCAAGAACTTCTTTAACTGCTTCTTCCATATGAGTTCCAAACATTTTATCAAATTTAGAAATGATTATTATTTCTATTCCATTCGTATCTAAATCAACTGTTATTTTCACATCACTTTTTCTAACTTGTCCACAAGAACCTTGTAATTTATCCATTACAGCTCCTTAAACGATATTTTTTTAACTAATAATCTGCCTGTATCAAACATTGAATAACCCACACAACCGTGAGTTAAATAGTTTTTATCTTCAAAATCAATTACTTCTTCAGAATTAATTTTAACCTTAATTTTTCCACCAATCGCTTCTATGTTAAAAGCATAATCTTTGCTCATTTCTGTCTTATACTCAATTTCTTGTAAAGTCTCATAACCGAAATCACTTTTGATAAGTTTAACTTTATCTCCATCAAACCCTACTAAATAACCAATTTTTATTCCTTGACATCTAAACGCAGCAAAATGTTTACTACCAAATTTCGGAGTCAAAGTTACATTATATTCAATATCCTCAGAGTAAAAATTACCCGTTAAAGCTAATGAGTTTTCATTTGATATCACATGTATATGACCATCTTCAAGCACAAAAGAACCAGCATTTTCAGTGAATTGTGTAATAGTTCCAAATTCACGGGTTTCTTTTTTGAAATCGATAGTATGATATCCTTTACCGAACACTTTAAATTCACTAATATGAAGATTTCCTAACACTTTATTTTTTTCTCTTGTAAAGCTTTCTAATTTCAAACCAATTTCATCTATTGGTTCACTTTTTGAATCTGGAATTTCATATTCAATATCAATCCACTTTTTAGATTTAATCATTCGCATTTGTCCAACTATTTCAATTTTAGAGTGTGAAAGTCTGATATATGGTGCTACACCAAAATCATCACCATTCCATTTATCTAACTTAATTCGACATGTCATTGTTTGTCCACTAAATACTTTTGGCGAGAATGCAGGCTGATATCTTTCATCATCAAAATCTTCACGACGATAATAAGGTTTATAATAAATATTTCCTACATTTCCTCTATATACTCTATCTAATAACACAGTAAGACTATCAGTACCATTTTCTCCTGTTCCAACCGTATGCCTAATTGGATAACGTATTGCATCACTAGTTCTAAAACCATGAGTAGATCCTGAAATATTAAAATCAAAGTTTAAATCTCTTAAATTTTCAACTACTTCTTTTATTTCAATAGGTGTTTCCTCATCTGCCAATTGATAACCGTAATTGGCTATTTCTTTTGCTAATGTTGGGATATCAATCATATTAAGAGATCCAATCGAACTAGATGCAATTATAACATCATTTATCTGTGTTCTATATTTTTCTACAAGACCTTCATAACCATTTAATACGCCTAATATTGTACCTACATTCCCTGCATTGCAATCTGTATCCCATCCACACATAGTTGCAATTTCAATAGTTCTAGCAAGATTACCTTCACCATATAACATAGATAAAATAATAACGCCAGAATTAGGAATAATGTGACAAACACCAGAATATCTGTCATATCCAAATTCTTTCGTTAAATAATTCAAACATTTTCTAAAGTTTTTCTCTTTATCATTATTATAAAAATCAATAACTGCGTCACATACTCTTCTATACTCACAGTCATCAGGAATAACACTAAAAGCTGAAGTAATAATTTCTAATATATCATCTGTATCAAAAGCTTTTGCAATACACGCAGCTATATATCTTGCACCATATATTCCGTTTTTATCATGAGAAACACTCGCGGCTTTTCCAGCATATTCAGCAGCTTTTTCCATATTCCCAGGAAAAATTAAACCCCAAGTATCTATAAAAATCTGTCCACCAATTTGTTCAGCAATTGATAATCCATTAACTTCTTTAGAACCAGAGCGTGGTGCATCAATACCATTTTTTAAGTTTAAAAAGGCTGTATGTTCAGTGCTTATGCCATAGCCTCCCCACCAAAACATACCAATACCTTCACGCGAATAATTTAGCCATGCTTTACCAACATGGGAAGCTTCAAAGCTTTCACCATTTTTCATCAAATCTAATGCTTTCAAGAAAAATATAGGACCGTTTAAATCATCATCAGCAGCGAAATTTTTGAATTTTTTAACATATTGTGTAATATCACCATAAGTTTCATATATTTTTTCATATGTCCATAACGTGGGTTCAACTGGAGCTCCTAATATTACCCCCATTGCTTTAGCAACTATACCACTATATACTTTTTCTAAATAGTTATACTTCATATTATTACTCTCCCAATAATTGATTTATATTTTCAATCCATTTCATTTCAGACTTAATATCATTTAAAATTATTTCTTCTGCAGTATCTGAAAATTTCTCTGAAATTTTTCTTAGTTCATACTGATTCACTTTTTCAATATCTTCAATAATAACTTCCGGCACAATACTAGAACCTTTCATAGCTCCTAAAATAGCACCAACCATCACTCCAATTGAATCAGTATCTCTACCAGAGTTTATACCATCTAATATACTTTCATTAAAATCACCATCATGCAATGCAATATAAAACAATGCAATCGGCAACTCTTCAATACTAAATAACCGACTAGGCGTGTAATGATTAGAAGGTTTACCTAATTTTGTTGCGCTTCTATTTACATCATCGCCCATTGGAGAATATTTAATCATAACTTTTTGCATTTCTCTAACTACATAATCCTTATCGTATTTTTTACTTTTTAACTTTTCTGCTAAATTCAACAAATCTTCAATAGCCAATCCTGTACCATCTTTTGCATATTCTTTAGCTACATTTAAAATACTTTTTATTGAAGCACTTTCTTTAAATGCTTCAGCAATACACGCTGAAAGAACACCAGCAGCTTCTAATCCATAACTGTTTTGATGTCCTTGAGCGAAAGATATTGCTTCATCATATGCACGTTTGGGATTCATTGCATTTACAGCAGCTATGGGGGCGATATACATCGCCGCACCACAATTTACCATATTTCCAATACCACCTTCACGTGGTTCACAATTTGCTAATGCATGTCTTAAAAAAATGAATTGTTCAGGAACAAATAACCTTTCATGAATATTTGTTACACGTTGTAATTCAGGTACGTAGTATTTCTCATAATATACTTGATTTACAAATTCCTTGGCCATATCATAAGAATCTAAATGTCTTTTTTCTGTGTTATACACTTCCATTAGAGCCATCGTCATTAGAGTATCATCAGTAAAAATACCATTTCCTCTAATTCTAAATTTTCTATCTTCTGGAGCCCAATTTGCTTTATGCCAATCCATTTTATAAGTTTCGACTCTATTATATTTTTCTCTTATCTGATCATAAGATAGTTTTTCAATAGTTGCTCCTAATGCGTCCCCATATACAACACCTACAAACATTCCTAGTACTCTATCTTTGAAAGTCATTTATTTCCTCCACAATTTAATTATTTTAATATTGAATTCACATAATCTGTGATTTCTTGTCCACCTTGAGCATACCAGTCATTCAAAAAGTTATCCCACTCATCAATTGATATTTTTCCTGTAATAACATCTGCTGAAAATTCATTGTATAAATTACTAATCGCATCTAACTGTGGTGCGTATTCAACTGGAATCGTAACAGCAGTATCAGGTACATAATATTGTTCTGCCATAGCTAATGAATCCATTGAAGCAGGTCCTAAAAGAGGTGAAGTCATTTCCATCTCTGGTTTCCAAGTAGGAACTTCAAAGAAGAATGCAAACCAATTGCTCATAGCATCTGTTAATTCAATTTTTCCGTCAACAATATTATATTGTTCTCCTTCAAATCCTAGTCTATCAATATATTGACCTTCATCAGATGCTAGGAATTCTATTATATCCCATGCTAGATCTTTGTTTTCTGAGATTGAAGATATAGCTAAACCTCTTGTTTCTTTTAATACTGATATAGGGTTGTAACCTTGTGCAACTCCTTTAGCAGGCGGTAAAACTGTTAAATGTGAATCCTCACCGTTCGCTGCAATCATGTTACCATCATAAATATCAATAACTTTACCTGATGTACCACTGATTACACCAACTTCATTTGAATAAAATACTTGCTCTTTAGTATCCCATGCTTTAGTTAAATATTCTGGATCAAGCAATCCATCTGCATATAATTTTGCATAAAATTCTAATTTATTTCTTTCCATATCTGTAACTTTTCCATATACATATTCGCCATCTACATCAACCCATTGTCCAGTTACACCAAATGCATTGTTAAAAATAGTATCAATTTCTAAAAGTTTTCCAGGTGCAGTAAATGCATATGTAGCATTTTTTTCTGCCATTTCTTCAAAAAAAGCATAATAGTTATCAATTGTAGGATCATTAAGAAGAGCTTCTGAAGTTTCCATATTATTCAAGAAATCAGTTCTAACAACTGGAACTTTATTAGCAATAGGTTTAATCCAAAGTAGATAAGGATAATTTGCTACTCTTTCCTTTTGATAATCTAACAAAGAATTTTTAACAACTTCTGATTCATTAATATATGGTGTCAAATCTTCTAAAAGCCCTTGATTAGCCATTTGTTCGTCTCCACCTTGGAAGTAAATAATATCTGGAACATCTCCACCTAATAACATCAATCCAAGGTTTTCAGCGTAATTACCTTGTGGCATCTCAATAATATCGATGTCAACAAATGTTCCCTTTGCAGCTAATCCTTCTTCGATTCTTTGGATGTAAGCTTGATGTGTTTCATTACTAGGACTTAGATCTTTCACTGCCATCCTTATTACAACAGGTTCATCGCTTTCTGTTTTTACAACTTCATTATTTGCCTTCGATTCCTTAACAGGTTCATTTGCTACTCCCTGTTCGTTTGATGAACAAGCAACAACAAACAACATTGCCACTACCATAATTAAAACTAATAATTTTTTCATTTTTTCCTCCCTTAAAGAATATATAACATTTATACATAGTAATGTACGTTACATTACTTAGATAACTTATTTAGATGAACCTTCAAAAGTTCCTTTCGTAAAGTTTCTTAAAATTATTGGATATAACATTAGAATAGGAACCATACCAACGATTATCGCAGCAGCTTGAAGCGCTTCAAAGTTGACACTACCGTATACTTGTGACATTGCATCAAATCCACCTACCATTGATTGTGTATCATCCAATACAACAAACTGTCTTAATACTACTTGTAACGGCCACTTGCCCGGCTGTGAACTAAGATATATTCCAGATCTAAAATATTCATTCCATCTATAAACTGCGTAAAATAATGTGATTGTTCCAATTGATGACTTCGACATCGGTGCAAATATTTTTACTAACATTTGAATAGGATTTGCGCCATCTATTAATGCTGCTTCTTCAATAGATTCAGGAATTTCTTCAAAGAATCGCATCATAATTATTAAATAATATACATTTACCATTTTATATAAAATAATTGACCACATACTACCTAACAGATGAAAATCTTTCATTACCAAATACTCTGGTACAATTCCTGGTTCAAATACCATTACAAAGATAGTAAGAAGAATAAATAATTTTCTACCTATTAATTTTTTTCTAGTCAATACAAATGCTGTAATAACTGTAAATGATACACTTAATGTCACTCCTAAAGCTGTATATAAAATGCTGTTAAAAATACCTCGCACGATGCTTGGATTAGATAATATAAATTTATAATTCAACAACGATAAATTCTTAGGAAAAATATCCAAACCAGTCAATTCTTGTACACTATCAGGATGTGTTAAAGATAACGCCAATAAATTTAATATTGGTTGTAATGCATAAATCATAAAAAGCATTAATATAAAACCAACAACTATATTGGTTAATGTTATTTTTTTCATTTACCACAACCCCTTCCCTGAACTTTTTTTAACTAACTTATTTGCTCCAAGTATTAGAACAAATCCTATAACACCTTTGAATACACTTGTCGCTGTCGCAACCGAGTATAATCCTGTCTCCAAACCAATTCTATATGTATAAGTATCTAAAATATCAATAACACTTAACACTGACGGATTCATAAAGTTGAATACTTGATCAAATCCTGCATTCATAAAAAATCCTAAATTTAATATAAATACTGTTATAATTGTACTTTTAATAGAAGGCAATGTAACATACATTGCAGATTGAAGTTTTGAAGCCCCATCAAGCATTGCAGCTTCATAAAGGTTTTTGTCAATTTTTAATATCGCCGCAAGATATAATATTGAATCCCATCCGGCCGATCTCCACATTTCAGATGCAACCAATACCCATCTAATGTAGCTTTTGCTAGTCATAAAATCTATATCAGTACCACCAAAAATATTTATAATATTATTTATAGCACCATAAGTAGGTGATAAGAATGATATCCAAACACCTGCTATTATTACCCAGGATAAAAAATGTGGAATATAAAGAGATATTTGCACTACTTGGCGAAACTTTGAATTCTTCACTTCATTAATTAAAAATGATATCATTATTGGAATAGGAAAAATTAAAATCATTTTCATAAAACTTAATGTAAGTGTATTAACTATTATTGTTTTAAATGATGGCGAGGAAAATAAATATTTAAAATGTTTTAAACCTACAAAAATATTATCACCAATTATTCTATAGTCCTCAAATGCAATTTTCATCCCAATTATAGGAAGAATATGATATACAATGAAGAAAAGAATTACTGGTAGAATAAGAATATATAAAATACCATACTCCCTTAAATACTTTAATTGTTTTTTATTTAGCAAGTTAATTCCACCTCTCTACCTCTTCCATTGTTGGCATCCCACCTTGAGCGCCATATTTTGTTATTGAAATTGCAGCAACTTTATTAGCATACACTATCGAATCAAAAACTGATTTGTTTTTAACAAGACATGTGGCTAAAGCTCCATTAAATGTATCACCAGCACCAGTTGTATCTATAGCATCCACTACCATTCCACTGACTCTTCTAACGTTTTTGCCATCATGAAATACTACCCCTTCTGCACCTTGAGTCACTATTAATTTGTTTGGATATTTCGCTAACAAATCTTCTAAATTCTGATTTTCAAATATTTCATATACTTCGTGCTCATTAGGTGTAATATAAGTAACGTTTTCAATTATTTTTTCTGGCAATTTCCTTGCCGGAGCTGGATTTAATATTGTTTTAATATTGTTTTCACTGCATAAATTTATAATATACTCTACAGTATCTAGTGGAATTTCTAATTGCATAACTACAAGTTTTGTATTTAAAATAATGTCTCTATATTTATCAATTAATTCTCTATCAACTTCATTATTAGCTCCTGGTATTACAACAATACTATTATCATCTTTATCTATTATAATTCCAGCCACACCTGTTGATAAGCTACCACTCTTCACCATACTAGCATCAACACCAAATTTTTCAAAATTTTCAATCATTTCTTTACCATAAATATCATTCCCAATACATCCTATCATTGAAACTTTTGATCCGAGTTTTGATGCCGCTATAGCTTGATTTGCACCTTTACCACCCGGGTTAGTGAGGAACTCTTCTCCAATTAATGTTTCGCCTGCTTTGGGTCTTGTCTTACTTACAAAAACTAAATCTGCATTAATACTCCCAATTACAACAATTTCATTCATTCGTTTCTCCCCTTTTATTTATTAGTTTTTTAAAAAATCAATATTGCAGTAATTTTACTATACCTTAATACTATCAAAAAAATAAACATATACAATGTTACACAGACCAAACTTGACAACGTTTTCATAAGTTTTTTTGTTTCAGCAGTACTTAACTATTAAATTTATTTTTACTATATAAATTAATTGCAGTAAAAAGTTTATACAATTCCATTGTATTTCTGGGATTAAATCCAGTAATTTCTTGAACTTTATTCAGCCTGTATTGAAGAGTATTTTTATGAATAAATAATTGCTTACTAGTTGCAATTAACGAAGTGTTATTATCTATATATATTCTTAACAATCTATCTATTTCACAAATTTCTTTATCAGGTAATCGTCCAAAAACTTCAAAAACAAAACTATCCACTAATTCATCATCCACATTTGAAAACAATAATTCTAACGAATATTCTGCAAACGAAAATATACCTTTATTATACTTAACTAGACCTAATTGCAAAGTTTTTTTAGCTTGGTAATATGCTCTTTTACAATCTTTATATTTTTTTATCTTATCAGATATTCCAACAGACACATTTTTCTTATACTTCTGTTCAAGATAATCTCTTATTATTACCAATTTGCTTTTAACTTTTTCAATATCATCTAAAGCAAACATAATAATTATATTACCTTTTTGTTCGCCTACTAAATCTTTCTTAGAAAGCTTATTTTCAATACTCCCAATAATTAGATCGCTAGTAATTTTAGCTTTATCTTCATCATGGACATCAATTAAAACCATATATTTAAATTCATTTACATCTTTTCCAATAACATTTCCAATAAGAAAAACAGCCTCATAATTATCCTGTCCGAAAATTAATTCATTAAGAAATAATCGGTTATTTTCTGCATTTCTTATTTTTCTTTGATAATAAATTGATTCGCTGAGTAGAATTTCCACAATTTTAACAACTAAAGCACTATACTGAGAAATAATTGCATAATTCCCAACTAAACCAATTATAGCAACTAAATTATTTTTAATGTGAACAGGCAATAAAATTGCTTTTAAGTCGATATCATGCATATCTTCAACTAAAATCATTTTTTTGTGTGATACAATTTTCCCGAAATCAAGAATTTGTTCATCAACATCATCATTGTTACTCGCTAATAAACAACCTTTATTGTCATACACATAAATATCATCATAAATTAAATCATTTAAACTATGTATAATATTTTTAGCTTGTTTGCTATTAATTTTCATTATTAAACACTTCCCCTAAAAATTTATCTACATCTTCACTGCTAGGAATTGATATTGCAGAACCAATCTTAGTAGCTGTCAAAGCTCCAGCTTTAGAACTTCTGTCTAAAATGTATTTAATTGATTTTTGACTGCCTATTCCTGCAATAAAATAACCTACAAATGCATCACCTACAGCTGTTGTATCTACTACATCAACGTCATAACAAGGATATGAATATTCTTTCATATCACGCGCGAAATATTTGCCACCCTTTTCCCCTAACGTAATCACAATATTTACATCATATTTTTTTAACAATTTTATTGACTCATCAAAGTTTTTACACTTTACTAAAAGATATAATTCTTGTTCATTAAGTATTAGCGTGTCAATTTTGTGTAAATCATACGTAAACACTTTTTCATCGAAAGGAGCTGGATTGAGAAATATTCGCATCTTTTTCTCAAAAGCTTTTTCAATAATATATGCCACATCATTAATTTCATTTTGAATCAATAATATATCATTTTCATCAAACTCATTTATAACTTGATTTATAATATCTTTCTCATTATTATAATTACTTCCGCCATGGACAATAATTGTATGCTCTGCATCGTCAGATATTTGAATTATCGCATGTCCAGTATCTACATTACTTTTCTTAATATAATCAATCTTTACATTATGTTCCAATAAAGTAAGTTTTAAAAATTCACCATTTCTCCCAATATTACCAGCATGATAAATTTCAGATAAACCCGCTTTAGATATTGCAATACTCTGATTCAATCCCTTTCCTCCTGCCATTGTTGTAAACCCTTTATCAGACTTCGTTGTGCCTGCCTCTACCAAAGTATCGACATTGTAAACATAATCAATATTTAATGATCCATAATTTAATATTTTCATTGTATTTTAACCAAGTTACTAACTTAGTTATTCTCCCTTCGCAATAGAATAATAGTTTATATACCTAATATATCAGAGTATCTAACACTACACAATGTCATATATAACAATGTAAAGCTTTTTTTTAAAGTTTTTTTATTACATCAAACAATTATCAATATACATGTCATTCTTCTTTTTATGAATGGTATATGTAAGTTAAATCTATATAGCATTTATTTATATTAAGAATTCATTTAATAATTCACTCAGACTTTGCGTATAATATTTATGTCAATTTAATTTTTCTTCTAACTCTATGAAGAAATTTTTTTCTATTTCTTCTAGTGATTTATATTTTATTAAATGCATCTCTTTTTTCTATCGCTATCTTGGTATTGTTGTATTGTTTTTATTTCGTGAATTTCATTTATTGCTTTTTCATTAAAAGATCTTGGTAATCCTGCATCTAATCTTTGTTTGGTAATAAGCAAACAACTCCATTTTTATTATGTATTGAAATTCTAATCTTGTAACTTGTTCAATATTTTCAAAAATGTCAAACTCAGGTTATACCATTTTTTTGATTTGAATGCACTTTCCTTGTATTAAAAAAAGTCTTACTTCATTAAGAAATAAGACTCTTTTTCTATATACTAAATTGTTTCAATTCATTCATTAGCTCTAAAGCTAAGTTTTCAAGTTCTTTAGCTTGATTTGACGATTCACTTATTATCGCTAATTGTTCCTCAGCCGATGCAGAAACTTCTTCAGTACCAGCAGATGTTTCTTCAGAAGGCGATGAAATATTTTGAATAACATCTATCATCTTATCTTTTTTAATATCCATCACTTTAGAAATATCATTAATTTTTTCAACATTCAAAGATTCATCCATGAAATTAACAGCTTTTTTTGACTCAGTTTGAATATTGTCAATTTCTTCTTTTGCAGTTTTTTTCAGAATTCTTCCTTTCAAAATAATTCATTAAATATTAAAATATTTTCTTGTAGTATATATATCCCATCCAATGGATTCTTTTAAATCTTTAATACTATTAAATTTCATTTCATTTCTTATTCTTTTATAAAAATCTACTCTTATAATTTTCCCATAAATACTTTCATTAAAATCTAAAATATGAGTTTCCACAGTAAAATCAGATTGTTTTAAAGTAGGATTAAATCCAACGTTCGTAAGACTATAATAAATTTTATCATCAATAATAGTTCTTGTAATATATACTCCTGACTTCAATATAGCAAAATTATTATCGAGTTCTAAATTAGCAGTTGGAAATCCAATTCTTCTTCCAATTTTTTCACCATCAATTACTATTCCTTCAAGAGAATAATTGCGTCCCAAATAATAATTAGCATCTTCAATATTGCCATTTTTTAAAAGATTTCTTATTAATGTTGAGCTCACACGAACAAAATCTTTTTTTATTGGTTCTACAATATCATAAGTATAATTATATTTTTTTGATTCTTGAATTAAAAGTTCAGTATTTCCTTGGGCTTTCTTCCCAAACTGAAAATCATAGCCAACAACAAGATGCTTCATTTTAAGATTCTCAATTAAAATATTTTTAATAAATGAATCTGGCGATATATTTTTTTGTTCTTCATCAAAATTTAAAAACATTAAAATATCAACGCCTAATTCTTCGATTATTCTTTTCTTGCATTTCATTTCCAAGATAGTTGAAGGTTTATCATTGTTTTTTGTAATAGTTGAAGGATTATTTGCAAAAGTATAAACAACACTTTTTAAATTTCTTTTTTTTGCGTCCTCCACTAATTGTTTAATTATTTTAACATGACCGATATGAAGCCCATCAAAAGTGCCGAGAGTTATTGCAGTATCAGAATCAAGTTTTTCTATATTATAGTATATTTGCATCATATCACCTTATTTTATCTCATTTACAAACAGTTCAATTATCTCTTCTAAACTGCCTTCAATTGCACATCCTGCAGCTTTCTTATGCCCACCACCAGAATATTTAAATGCTAATTTTGCTACATCAAAATCATATTTTGACCTTAAACTTACTTTAAATAAGTTCTCATTTATTTCTTTAATAAAAATTGCAACTTCAACTTCATTAATGTTTCTAACTTTTTCAACTAATCCATCAGTATTAATAACTTCAAGATTAAGTTCATCAATCATTTCATTAGTTAAATAAATAATTCCAACTTTTTCATTATAAATTTTAAGCGTTTCAAAAACTGTATTTGAAAGGATTACATCTTCATAAGAAATGTTTTGATACAATTCAGTATTAACTTTCTCAAAATCTATTTTATCCCTTAATTTTGAAGCCGCAAAAAAAGTATCAGTAGTTGTATTTGTATATTTAAAACTTCCTGTATCAGTTGAAATAGCAACATATAAACCTTCAGCAATCTTTTCATCAATTTCATAATTTAAATTAGTAAAAATATTAAATAATATTTCACCAACTGAAGATGCTTCAAAAACATAATTAATATCACCATAATTCATATTTGTAATGTGATGATCTATATTTACAACAGTTTTATTTTCAAGAAGTTTAACTCTGTTTTCAAAACGAGAAATATCTGAAGAATCTAAAGTAATTACAGTTTCAATATTTAAATTAATTTTTTCAAACTCTTCCAAAGTATAAACTTTACAATTCAAAAAATGTAAATTTAAAGGGATTTCGTCGTTTAAAACAATATATCCCTTTTTATTCATATTTTTTAATAACCTCTCAAGAGCCACGGATGAACCAATTGTATCTCCATCCGGGCTTTTATGAGGTAAAATGATAAATTCACTGTTATTTTCAATAACATTTCTAATTTTCGTTATCATCTTTATGAAGTCCTTTTATAATTTCTTCAATTTTCATTCCATTTTTAATTGAATCATCTAGTTTAAATACAGGCTCAGGAGTAAATTGTAACTTAAGCTTTTTACTTATTGCAGTTCTAATAAAGCCTTTTGCTGATTTTAAACCTTTAATTGTTTTCTTAGCTTTTTCAACATCATCTTCAATATTACTTACATAAACAAAACAATATCTTAAATCATCAGTTGTTTCAACATCAGTAATACTAGTGAAAGTTGAAATTCTATGATCTTTTATTTCACCATTCATTATCAACTCACTAATAATTTTTTTAATTTCAACAGAAATTTTCTGTAATCTTCTTTCATTCATAATTAAACCCTATCTCTTTTCACTTCATTAATGATATATGCTTCGATAATATCTCCAACTTTAATGTTATCGTATTTTTCAAGCGTTATACCACACTCAAAACCTGAGACAACCTCTTTAGCATCATCTTTAAATCTTTTTAAAGAAGAAATTTCTCCGTCATATTGCACTATTCCATCTCTTAATAATCTTACTTTACTATTTCTAGTAACTTTACCACTAGTAACATAAGAACCAGCAATGGTACCAATTTTCGAAACTTTAAATACATCTCTTACTTCAACTTGTCCTAATATCTCTTCTACAAATTCAGGATCAAGCATTCCAACCATTGCCGCAGTTACATCATTTATTGCATCATAAATAATTCTATATGTTCTAATATCAACATTTTCCTGTTTTGCAATATTAACAACATTCGTAAGTGGTCTAACATTAAATCCAATTATTATTGCATTTGATGCAGCAGCAAGTGATACATCAGCTTCAGAAATCGTTCCAATATTTGAATGTATAATATTGATTTTTACTTCTGCATTTGATATTTTATTTAAAGATCCTTTTAACGCTTCAATCGAACCATGAGCATCAGCTTTAATAATAATATTAAGTTTCTTTAATTCGCCTTCTTTAATTTGACTAAATAAATCTTCTAAAGAGACATGTTTGCTTGCTCTCATTTTTTCTTTTCTCATTTCAAGCTTTCTATATTCAGCAAGTTCACGTGCTCGTTTATCATTTTTAGTTACATAAATTTTTTCTCCAGCTTGAGGAACTTCAGATAACCCTGCAATTTCAATTGGTGTAGAAGGTAAAGCTTTTTTAATTTTTTTTCCTTTATAATTATACATAGCTCTAATTCTACCAGATGTTCTACCAACAGTAATTGCATCTCCAACTCTCATAGTTCCGTTATTAACAATAACAGTTGCAATTGGTCCACGTCCACTTTCAAGCTCTGCTTCAATAACTGTACCAATTCCCATTCTATTTGGATTTCCTTTTAGATCTTCCATTTCTGCTACTAATAATAACATTTCTAAAAGTTCATCAATTCCTTCACCTTTTTTAGCTGAAACTTTAACTGCTATTACATCGCCACCCCAATCCTCAACTAAAATTCCATGCTCTGATAATTCTTGTATTACTTTATCTGCATTAGCACCTGGTACATCCATTTTATTAATTGCAACAACAATAGGAACTCCAGCTGCTTTAGCATGATCAATTGCTTCAATTGTTTGTGGCATAACACTATCATCTGCAGCAACAACTAAAACAGCAATATCAGTAACTTGCGCTCCTCTAGCTCTTAATGAAGTAAACGATTCATGTCCAGGTGTATCCAAAAACACTATTTTTTTACCCTTAAAGTTTACTTCTGATGCACCAATATGTTGTGTTATTCCACCAGCTTCTCCTTCAGTAATTGAAGTACTTCTCATTGCATCAAGCAACGTAGTTTTACCATGATCAACGTGACCCATAACCGTTACAATTGGCGGTCTAAATTCTAAATCGTTCGCACTATCTTCATAATTTTCATCACCATATAATGCATCATTTTCAACTTTTTCAAGTTTTATTTTCACTTTATATTTATCTGCTAATAACTTCATTGAATCAAAATCAATATTTTGGTTAATTGTAGCCATTATATTGAAATTCATTAAATCAATAATCAAAGTCGTTGGTTGTTTTTGAATTAAACCTGCAAACTCTCCAACAGTCATTGCTTTTTTTACTTCAATTGCATTTTCGTCAACTACTTCTTCAATTTTATCTTCTATTTTATCTTCTATTTTATCTTCCACCTTTTCTTCATTTGTCTCTTTTTGAAGTTCTAAAATCATTTCAGCTTCTTGCTCAGTTATAGAACTCATATGACTCGTAGCTTCTATACCTAAATCTATTAACATCTCAACTACATCATGACTTTCCATTTCCAATTCTTTTGCCAATTGATATACTCTTATTTTCGACATATTATACCTCCAATTTATATTATTCTACTTCATTCTCATCACTTTCTTCAACTTTTACATTCATTTTACTTGCTTGATCCACTGATTTAATATCAATTTTCCATCCAGTCAATTTTGCTGATAATCTTGCATTTTGACCTGCTTTTCCAATTGCTAAAGAAAGTTGGTCATTTGGAACAACAACTCTTGCAATTTTATTTTTTTCATTAATAATATCAACTCTAACTACGTCAGCTGGGCTTAATGCATTTGCAATATATTTTTCTGGTTCTTTGTGCCATTTAATAATATCTATTTTTTCTCCACCAAGTTCTTCAACAACTGCATTTACCCTTACACCATTTTTCCCTACACATGCTCCAAGAGAATCAACATTTTCATCTAAAGTAAATACTGCCATTTTTGTTCTTGCGCCTGCTTCTCTTGCTAAACTTCTAATTTCAACTACACCATCGTATATTTCTGGAACCTCTAATTCAAACAATCTTTTAACTAAATCGGATTCTGTTCTTGAAAGAATAATTTGTGGTCCTTTAGTCGTCTGAGAAACACTTTTAATAACACATTTTATTCTTTTACCTCTATAATATTCTTCATTAACAATTTGCTCATTTGGTAATAAAACTCCTTCAAGTCCATCAAGAGTAATAAAATAAACACCATTCGATTCTCTTTGAATTTCACCCGTAACTAATTCGGATTCTCTACTTGCGAATTTTTTAAAAAGTACATCTCTTTCTTCTTCTTTTATTCTTTGAATAATAACTTGTCTTGCATTTTGTGCTGCAATCCTTCCAAAGTCTTTAGGAGTAACCTCTTTTTCAATAATATCTCCAATTTCATGGCTTCCTGGATACTCTTTAGCTTCTTCTAAAGTAATATCATTTACTTCCAGAGGTTCTTCAACGATTTCTAAAAGTGAAAATACTTTTACATCTCCAGATTCGATATCAAATTCCACTCTTACACTGTTTTTTGTCATATTATAATTCTTTTTATATGCTGATTCAAGCGCTGCTATAATAGCTTCTATAAGCAATTCTTTTTTTATTCCTTTATCTCTTTCAATTTGATCAAGAATATTTGTTATTTCCGAGCTCATTTTTCCCTCCCTTATCTTTAAAAATTAACATGCAAGTTTATCTTAGATACTTTGCTTCTTTGTAGTTCAACCAACTCATCAGACACTTCTACTTTAAATACTGATTCATTAAATCCCTTTAAAATACCTGTAACAATTTTTCTTCCATCAATAGTTTGATATAATTTAACATCTACTTCACTACCAGTAAATCTTTCAAAATCTTTTTCATCATATAATTCTCTTTCAATTCCAGGAGAACTCACTTCTAAAAAATACTTGTCCTTAATTATATTATCATTTAAATTTTTATTTAAATATCTACTATAACTTTGACAATCCTCTAGATTAACACCATTTTCTTTATCTAATAATATTCTTAAATATCTATGTGGACCCTCTTTTGTGAATGTAACTTTCACAAGTTCCAAACTATTTTCATTTAAATATTTTTCAGATAATTTTATTACCTCATTAACAATTTTCTTTGACATTTTAACCACCTTTTTTAACTTTATTCCTATATATTAAAATAACAAAAAGCGGGAAAATTCCCCACTTTTTAATGACTTAAATTCGTACTTACTGTATTATATCACAATTCTACAATAAAATCTATATTTTTTACTAAAACATTGATAATTGATTCATTTCACTAAGCCCTGCAAGTGCCCCGTGATCTCTCAATGTTTCGATGCCAGTTGAAGTTAATTTTGTCCTGTCCTTTAAATCTTCTACTGAAATAAATTCGCCTTTTTCTCTCTGTTCATAAATACTATAAGCAGCATTTCCACCAACACCTTCAAGCGAAGTTAACGGTGGAAGCAATTTACCGTCTTCAATTAAGAATTTCTCATAATGCGATTTATATAAATCAACTTTTAAAAATTCAAAACCTCTTGCATACATTTCAATCGCAATTTCATAAATTGCATATTGATCCTTTTCTTTTTTAGTCATTCTTTCTCCACTAGTTAACTCTGACATTTGCTTTTTCACTTTTTCAGAACTACCACATATGATATGTGCGTCAAAATCAGTTACTTTTCCGCTAAAGAAAGTTGCATAAAAAGCAAGCGGATAATGCACTTTAAAATATGCAATCCTAAATGACATCATAACATATGCTACTGCATGAGCTTTTGGAAACATATACTTTATTTTTTGACATGATTCAATATACCATTTTGGAATATCATGTTTTTTCATAAGTTCTAATTGCTCTTCATTAAGTCCCTTTCCTTTTCTTACGCTTTCCATAATAACAAAAGATTCTTTTGAAGGTAATCCATTATAAATTAAATAGTTCATAATATCATCCCTAGTTGATATTACCTCATTAATTTTAACAACACCTTGTCTTACTAAATCTTGCGCATTATTAACCCATACATCAGTACCATGAGATAAACCAGAAATTCTTACTAAATCAGAAAATGCTTTAGGTTGTGTATCTTCTAGCATTTGCCTTACAAAAGCTGTTCCAAATTCCGGAATACCTAAACTTCCAATATTCAATTTATAAGACGGATCTTTAATTTTTAAACTTTCAACGCTCGTAAAAATACTCATCGTTTCTTTATCATCAAGTGCTACATCATCAATTTTAATATTAGTTAAATCTTCAAGCTCTTTAATCATTGTTGGCACATCATGTCCTAGAAGATCAAGTTTTAAAAGTCTACCACTAATTGAATGATAATCAAAATGAGTAGTAATTACATCTGATTCAGTATCATTCGCAGGATATTGTATTGGACAAAAATCATATATGTCCTTATCTCTAGGAACAACCATAATACCGCCTGGATGCTGTCCACTCGTTCTTTTAACACCCGTACACCCAATCGCAAGCCTTTCAATTTCTTTTCTTCTAACAGTAATTTCGCGTTCTTCAAAATATTTAGCAACATATCCATATGCAGTTTTATCAGCAATCGTTCCAATTGTACCCGCTTTAAATGTTTTTCCTTCACCAAATAATACTTCAGTATATTTGTGTGCTTTAGCTTGATATACTCCTGCAAAATTTAAATCTATATCCGGTTCTTTTCCTCCACCAAAGCCTAAAAATACTTCAAACGGAATATCATGACCTTCTTTTCTATATGGAATATGACAATCAGGACACTCTTTATCCGGAAGATCGACACCAGAGCCTAAAGAACCATCTAAAAGAAATTCAGATTTTTTGCATTTTGTACATATATAATGTGGTGGAAGCGGATTAACTTCTGTAATATTTGACATCGTCGCAGCAAAAGAAGATCCTACAGAACCTCTTGATCCAACTAAATATCCATCTTCCATTGATTTATCTACTAATTTTTGTGCAATTATATACATTACCGAATAGCCATTATCAATAATTGAAGAAAGTTCTACTTCTAATCTTTTTTCAACTATTTCAGGTAAATCGTTACCATAAATTGTTCTTGCTTTTTTATAACACATTTCTCTTAACTCTTCATCAGATGCTGCAAATGAAGGAGGAAAAGTTCCATCAGGTATTGGCAAAATATCATCTATTTCATCAAATATTTTATTTGTATTTTCGACAACAATTTCATATGCTTTTTCATCATCAAGATAATTAAAATCATCAAGCATTTCTCGAGTAGTTTTTAAATATAGAGGCGGTTGATTATCCGCATCTCTAAATCCTTTTCCAGCCATTAAAATCTTTCTGTAAACTGCATCCTCTTTATCAAGAAAATGCACATCTCCAGTTGCAACTACTAATTTATTTAATTCATCACCTAATTTAATTATTCTTTTATTAATATCTTCTAAATCACTAACATTTTCAACTACACTATTTTCAATTAAAAATTGATTATTCCCATTTGGTTGAACTTCTAAATAATCATAAAAAGATGCAATTTCTTTTATTTCATTTTCAGATTTATTATTTATTACAGCTCTATATAATTCCCCCGCTTCACATGCAGTTCCAATTATAAGACCTTCACGATATTTTTTTAATGAAGATTTTGAAATTCTAGGTTGTTTATAAAATGTTTCAATATTAGATTCAGAAACAAGTTTATAAAGATTCTTAAGCCCTATATAATTTTTTACAAGTATTATTACATGATAAGTATTGTGCGTTTTGTAATCCATTTCTCTAAGCGCAAGTTCATTTATTCCTTTCACAGTATATGTATCTTTTTTTTCAAGTCTATCAAGCAATTTAATGAAAATTAATGCTGTAGCTGCAGCATCGTTAATTGCTCTATGATGTCCTTCTAATTTTACTTTTAAATGATTTGCTACAGTTTTTAATCTAAACCTTTTAATTTTTTTAAGTAACATTTTACTAAGAGTCATTGTATCAAGTATTGTAGGATTAAATTCTAAATCTAATTTCTTTGATTCTCTATCAATAAATGCAATATCAAAAATCGCATTATGTGCAACTAAAGGTCTATTCCCAACAAATTCTAAAAACTCAGGTAACACTTCACTAATTAATCTTTCATTTTCAACCATTTCATTTGTTATTCCAGTAAGCTCAATAACTTTCTCCGGAATTTTCTTCATTGGTTTAACAAAACTTGAATACCTTTTAATAATTTGTTTATTTCTTATCATTACTGCACCAATTTCAGTAATATCATCTTTTTGCTTGTTGAGTCCGGTTGTTTCAATATCAAAAATAACAAATTCTTGATTTAAATCTCCTTCATTTGGATTAATTACTAATGTTGCATTATCATTAAATAAATAACCTTCAACTCCGTAAATGATCTTGAAATCATCACCTTTTGCTCGCATTGCGTCAGGAAACGCTTGTAAAACACCATGATCTGTGATCGCAATTCCTTTATGTCCCCATTTTTTTGCACGTTTAATTAAATCTTTTACGTCATTCATCCCATCCATAGCACTCATTTTTGTATGCATATGAAGTTCAACACGCTTTACTTTTTCTTCGTCCATTCTTATAGCAGCATCAAAATTTTGAGAATAATTTATTTTATTTACAAATATTACTAACTCTTTTTCAAATTTATCATAAGTAACATTTCCCTCAAATCCATACCATGAACCCTTTTTTACTTCCGATAAAATTCTTTGAGCCGTATTGGGTTTTGCAAATATTTTTACGCCAATTGAAGAAGTTAAATCAGTTACTGAAAGCATTATCAAAGTTTTTCCGCCTCTTAATTCTCTTGAATCGACATTAAATACTTTTCCTCTTATAGCTACAGTTTCACCTTCTTCTTTAACTGAATCTAATTTAACAAATTCTCTTTTAATTTTCCCTTTATAAATTTCTCCAGATTTATTTGAATTATTATCAGTCGATTTATTAATAACAGTTTTCTTAATACTTTCTCTTTTAGATTTCATTTCAGATAGCAATTTATTTACTGCTACAGCTTTATTTTCTTTAAAAGAATCAACTTCTTCCATAATTTCTTGATACTGAAATTTAACATCTAAATCAATATTAAATTCATTTTTAATTATATCTTTGATGTAAGCATCAATTTTAGCACTAACTAATCTTTTATAAACAATATGATCATTTACTTCAAAAGTTAAAATATCATTTTCATAGATTTTAGTCGCATTAGTAAGAACGGAAAGAAAACGACTTGAAATTTTTTCTCTAAAACTAATAATCCGATTTATTTTGCTAACAAAAAAATCCTTATTATTATCAATTTGAATATCGTATTTTTTATTTATAATAATCTCATCTAAAAAAAACAAGTCTTTTTTAACTTGTTTTTTAAATTCATTAAATTTATCATTTAATATAATGGCTTTAAACACAATAATAATTTTTAATGATTTCTCTGATTTATTATACTTAATAGATTCAATATCAAATAAACTTTCATCAAAAAAATTATTAACAATTTTATCAAAACTACTCATATGCTACTCCATTCTCTCAATTTCTTCAATAAGCTCATCAATTATTTTATCTTCTTTTATTTTTCTAACAATTTTACCTTTTTTAAAAAGTATCGCTTCATTGATTCCACCTGCAATACCAATATCTGCTTCTCTTGCTTCGCCTGGCCCATTTACAATACATCCCATTATTGCAACAGTAATATTTTTATCAATTTCAGATAATTTTTTTTCAACTTCAGTTGCTATTTTATCAAGGTCTATATTACATCTTCCACATGTAGGACACGAAATAACATTAACCCCTTCTTCTCTTAATTTAAGTGATTTTAAAATACCTTTAGCTACTCTAATTTCTTCTGTAGGATCTCCAGTTAATGAAACTCTTAAAGTATCTCCAAATCCTAATACTAAAAGGCTTCCAATTCCAACTGAAGATTTTATAGTACCACCGAATTTAGTTCCCGCTTCTGTTATACCGATATGAAATGGATAATCCACTTTTTTTGCAAGTAATTGATATGATAATATTGTCTCAATTACATCAGAACTTTTAAGCGAAACTATTATATCTTTAAAATCAAGTTCTTCAAGTATCAAAATATGTTCCATTGCACTTTCAACTATTGCTTCAGGACAAGGTTTACCATATTTTTCTAAAATTTCCTTACTTAAAGATCCAGAATTAACACCTATTCTAATAGGTACATTATATTCTTTTGCATATTTAACAACTTCTTCAACTCTTTTTCTATCTCCAATATTTCCTGGATTTAACCTTAATTTATCTATACCATTTTTGATGGACTCGATTGCAAGTGTATAATCAAAATGGATATCTGCAACAAGTGGTATATGAATCAATTCTTTAATTTTAGAAATAGCTTCAGCATCTTCCATCGTAGGAACCGTAACTCTAACAAGTTCACAACCTTCTTTTTCAAGCGCTAAAATTTGCTTTACCGTTTCTTCAATATTTGATGGTCTTGTAGTTGTCATAGATTGTATTATTACTCTATTTTCGCTTCCTATAATTAAATTTCCAACTTTAACTTGTCGAGTTTTTCTTCTATTTAATATATCCATTAAAACAACCCCTTAATATCTTTAAATACCAATAGTACCATTAGTGATAGTAATATTACAAATCCAACTAAATGTACAAATCCTTCTTTCTCAGGGTCAACTGGTTTTCCTCTTAAAATTTCAAATACTATAAAAATTATTCTACCACCATCAAGAGCTGGAATTGGCAATAAATTTACAATTCCAAGATTTATAGAAATATATGCTGCTAAAAAAAGTACATCTAAAATGCTTCTTTCAGCTGCCTGTCCTACCATATTTACTATTCCAACAGGTCCAACAACTGATCCTTCAGAGAGTCCTCCAAATGGTATAGATGCAAAAAATTTAAATATTTCTTTAGTTAAAAAACCAACTTGAGTAATTGAATAAGAAACTACTTTAATAGGATTTTTAGTGAATTTTGAGTATACACCAATTATTAATCTTCCTGTACCCTCTTCTTTTGTAGGAATTATAGTTTTATTTAATAATTCGCCATCTCTTTCAATTACAATATCAACTTCACCGACGGCATTTCCAATATTAAAATTTACATCATTCCAAGATTTAATTTCTACATTGTTTATTTCAACTATTTCATCATCAATTTCAAGACCAGCTTCGTAAGCGGGCGAATTGTCAGTAACACCACCTATCTCATTTGTAGGAAGCCCAATAGACATAAAAATTATGATAAAAAGAATAGTGGCCAATATAAAATTCATTAAAGGTCCTGCAACAATTACAGCTAATCGTTGTAAAGGTTTTTTTGTTGAAAAACTTCCTTCTACATCGGATTCTTCATCTTCACCTTCCATTCTTACATAACCACCTATTGGAAAAACTCTTAATGCATAAAGAGTTGTTTTACCTTGTTTAGTAATAATCTTAGGTCCCATTCCTAAAGAAAATTCATGTACAGTAATTCCATTTGCTCTTGCAATTATAAAATGTCCAAATTCATGAAAAAACACTATTAATCCAAATACAAATATAAAACTTATTGCAGTTAACATCTATTTTCACCTCAACTCAATTTTTTCCTTAATATCTTTTCCAACATAAGAATATCTTCCAAAGACGGATTTTCAATTACATTATGATTATTCATTGCATCTTCAACCAAATTTGCAATATCTAAAAAACCAATCTCATCATTTAAAAATTTATTAACATATATTTCATTTGCCGTATTTAAAACAACAGGCATTGTCCCACCGATTTTTATAGCTCTATAAGCTAATGAAAGTGGTTTATATTTATCTAAATCAGGTTTATAAAAAGTTAAAGACTGTATTTTAGTTAAATCAAGTCTTTTATATTCATTTATTTTTCTAAATGGATAATTAAGCGCAAAAACAATTGGCAATTTCATATCAGGAAGTCCCATTTGTGCAATAACCGAACTATCTACATATTGAACCATTGAATGAATTATACTTTGCGGATGTATAACTACATCTATATTTTCAACATCGATATCAAAAAGCCACTTAGCTTCAATAACTTCTAATCCTTTATTCATCATAGTAGCAGAATCAATTGTTATTTTTCTACCCATTTCCCAATTAGGATGTTTTAATGCATCTTTTGGTTTTACATTTTTTAATTCTTCAATTGTTTTATTTAAAAAAGCTCCGCCTGAAGCTGTTAAAATTAATTTATCAATTTCTTTATGTTTATTTCCTAAAAGACTTTGAAATATTGCACTGTGTTCTGAATCAACAGGTAATATTTTACTACCTGACTTCTTTGCTTCTTTCATAATAATTTCACCCGCAGTGACAAGAGTTTCTTTGTTTGCAAGCGCAATATCTATCCCTAATTTAATAGCTTCATATGTAGGTACTAACCCAATACTTCCTACAACTGCGGTAACAACAATATCATTTTCGCGATCTGTTGCAACTTTAACTAGACCATCTACATTTGTTACAATTTCTATATTTGATGATATTAACTCTTTTAATTCTTTTGCTTTTTCTTCATTCATAACACATACAATTTTGGGATTGAATTCTTTAATTTGGTTTAAAATCAATTCGATATTCGAATTACATGTAAGTCCAACTATCTCAAATTCATTGATATTTTCTTTTACAACTTCAAGCGTTTGAGTTCCAATTGATCCCGTAGAACCAAGTATTGAAATTTTTTTCATAACTCCTCCTACTTAAACATTAAAAAAATGTGAATTACATAATAAACAAATGGTATCGTAACAATTGAGCTATCAAATCTATCTAAAATACCACCATGCCCTGGTAACAATTTACCAAAATCCTTTATACCACATGTTCTTTTAATTTTCGATGCCAATAAATCACCCAATTGTGAAAGCACTGAACCAAATAAACTTATTATAATAATAATCGCAAGAATATCTTTTATATATAAATATACAAAAATATAATTAATAATTACTGAACCTATTATTCCTCCTATAGCTCCTTCCATTGTTTTTTTAGGGCTTACTCTTGGATATAATTTTTTCTTTCCAAAAAATCTTCCAGTAAAATAAGCAAATGTATCAGTTCCCCATGAAATAATAAACGGAATAAATATTATTAATTTATTATCAAATCTACTTAATTCAAGCAAATAAGAAAAACCAACTCCAATATAAATAACACCTAAAATAGTTAATGCACTATCAATCATTCGATCTTTTTCTGAAAATATATTCATCATTAAAAGTGTAATTGTTCCTATAAAAAATATACTTAAATAAATTGCAGAATCTATTTTATAATATATTGAAAAAAGTAAAATTACGACCATTAAATAACCTAACCAATTAATTGGTTTTTTATTACATTTTTTTAAAGCTTCATAAAATTCATATAAACCCACTATTGAAACAAATATTGAAAATATAAAAAGATACATTCCACCTTTCAAAGTAAAAAATAAAAATAGTGGAAGTACAACCATAACCGTTAATATTCTTTTAGCCAAAATACCACTCCTAAATCTTTCCATATCTTCTTTTTCTATTCTGATATTCTTCAAGTGCTTTTTTATATTCACTCTTCTTAAAATCAGGCCAATAAGTTTCTGTAAAATAAAGTTCTGAATACGATATTTGCCATAATAAAAAATTACTAATTCTAATTTCTCCGCTTGTTCTAATTACAAAATCCGGATCTGGCATATCTTTTGTATATAAATTTTCTTGAATTAATTTCTCATTTATTTCATTAACATCTATTTTATTTTCCAAACACAATTTTGCAATTTCTTTTACTGAATGTACCATTTCTTGCCTGGAACCATAATTAAACGCTATATTAAATTGCATCCCTGTATTATTCTTAGTCTTATTTTCACAATCATTAAATAACTCCATAACATTTTTAGGAATAGTTTCCTTATCGCCAATTATTTTCATTTTAACATTATTTTCAATCAATTCATTAATATATTCTTTCATTGCATCAAATAACAATTTGATTATTCCATTCACTTCCGTTTTAGGCCTTGCCCAATTTTCTGTAGAAAACGCGTATACTGTCAAATACTCAATCCCAATATCTGAACTATATCTAACTATCTCCTTTAATGTTTTTACACCTTGATTATGTCCTACTAATCTTGGTAAAAATCTTTTTTTTGCCCATCTTCCATTTCCATCCATTATTATAGCAATATGTTTTGGTAAAATATTGTTTTGCATGTTTTTTGCTCCTTAAATTTCCCTTAGAACATTTTATCACAATTAAAAAAATAAATAAACCCTCCATAGGAGGGTTTTATTATATTTCCATAATATCTTTAACTTTTTTATCACATAATTCATCTACAATTTTATTAAACTTATCAGTGATTTCTTGAACAGTTACTAAACTTAACTTTAAATCATCTTCTGTTATTTCACCATTCTTTTCCATTTTCTTAAGTTTATCATTTGCATCTCTTCTTTCATTTCTAAGCGCAACTTTTCCTTCTTCACTATATGATTTAACAATTTTAGAAAAATCTTTTCTTCTTTCTTCTGTTAGCATAGGAAAATTTAAAATTATTTTTTCTCCATCATTTCCAGGATTTATTCCTAAATCAGAAGTCAATATTGCTTTTTCAATTCCAGCTAAAACTGATTTATCAAATGGTTTAATCATCAAAGTTCTTGCTTCAGGCGAAGATATAGAAGCCAATTGATTTAAAGGAGTACTTGCTCCGTAATAATCAACATAAATACTATCAAGAACACTTATTGATGCTTTTCCAGTTCTTACAGAAGCAAATTCTGATTTTAGAACATGTATTGTTTTTTCCATTCTTTCTTCTAATTTCTTATGTACTTCAAATCTCATATTATTTTTCCTCCTCTATAACAGTTCCTACGTTACTACCAAAACAACTTTTTGAAATATTAGAAGGTATATTTAAATCAAAAACTAAAATCGGAATATGATTTTCTTTACACATTGTTACAGCAGTTGTATCCATAACACCAAGCTCTTGATTAATTACATCCCTGTAGCTAATTGTATCATATTTTTTAGCATTTTTGTTATTTTTTGGATCAGAATCATAAACACCATCAATATCTTTAGCAAGAAGTATTACATCTGCATCAATTTCAACAGCTCTTAAAGCTGCAGCTGTATCAGTTGTAAAAAAAGGACTTCCAGTTCCAGCTGCAAAAATTACAATTCTTCCTTTTTCAAGATGTCTTACAGCTCTTCTTTTTATATAAGGCTCTGCAATTGCTTTCATTTCAATTGCACTCATAACTCTTGTTTCAAGTTTTACATGATTTTCAATTAAATCTTGAAGTGCAAGCGCATTAATTGTAGTGGCAAGCATCCCCATATAATCAGCAGTAGCTCTATCCATTTCTTCAGAAGATCTTCCTCTCCAAAAATTTCCTCCACCTATTACAATAGCAACTTCAACATCATTATCTCTTAATTTTAGAATTTCTTCTGAAATGCTTTTTAATTTTTCATTGTCAATTCCAAAACCAATTTCTTTTGCTAATGCGCCACCTGAAATTTTTAGTAATACACGTTTATAATTAGTTTTTTCCATAACATCTCCTCCATTCAAAAAAAGAGAACACATTGTGTTCTCTCTATTTTTTATAATTGATTTGCAACTTCTTCAGCAAAGTTTTCTACTTTTTTCTCTAAACCTTCGCCAACCTCAAATCTTGAAAATCTTCTAATTGATAAATTTTCGCCAATTCTAGCAATAGTACTTTGTAATAAGTCATTAACAGTCATATCTCCATCTTTGATAAATGCTTGTTCTAACAAACAAATTTGACCAAAGTATTTATTAATTCTTCCTTCAATCATTTTATCAACGATATGCGCAGGTTTCCCTTCCCCTAAAGCTTGATTTTTTAAGAATTCTTTTTCAGCAGTAACTACTTCTTCAGGCACATCTTTTCTTGAAACATATTTAGGATTTGCAGCAGCAACTTGCATAGCTATATCTTTAGCAAATGCTTTAAATCCATCGTTTTTAGAAACAAAATCTGTTTCACTATTTATTTCAACTATCGCTCCGATTCTTGAACCATGAATATAAGAAACAACAATTCCTTCAGTAGCAATTCTACCAGCTTTTTTAGCTGCAGATGCTAATCCTTTTTCTCTTAAAATTTCTTGAGCTTTTTTTAAATCTCCATCAGCTTCTACAATTGCTTTTTTACAATCTAACATTCCCGCTGAAGTTAATTCTCTCAATTCTTTAATTTGTTTTGCAATGCTCATTTTATATTCCTCCTAGATTATACTATTTTTCTGTTGACTCAGCATCAACGCCTTGACGTCCTTCAATTACTGCTTTAGCCATTGTATCTGAAATTAATTTAATTGTTCTTATAGCATCATCATTTCCAGGAATAACAAAATCAATAAGATCTGGATCACAGTTAGTATCTACTAATGCTACAACAGGAATATTTAATTTTTTAGCTTCTAAAATTGCATTAACTTCTTGATTAACGTCAATAACTACTAATACATCTGGAAGACCATTCATTACTCTGATTCCACCAAGATTACGATCTAATTTAGCTCTTTGCTTTCTTAAACCAATAACTTCTTTTTTAGGTAAAATTTCAAAAGTTCCATCTTCTTCTTTTTTATCGATTTCATCAAGTAAATCAATTCTTTTAGAAATTGTATTATAATTAGTTAACATTCCACCTAACCATCTATGGTTAACATAAAATGCGCCACATCTCTCAGCACTATTTTTTACAGCTTCTTTAGCTTGTTTTTTTGTTCCAACAAATAATACTTTTCCACCATCTGCTGCAATTGATTTAACGAATTCATATGCATCATCTAATAATTTTACTGTTTGTTGTAAATCAATAATATAAATTCCACTTCTATCTGTGAAAATATATTTTTTCATTTTAGGGTTCCATCTTCTAGTCTTGTGACCGAAGTGAACACCTGCCTCTAATAATTCTCTCATACCTACTACCATTTAAAGCACCTCCATAGTTATTCTGCCTTACGACCTTAGCTCTGTTTTCCACAAATTGACACTAATCAATCAGCACTAAAAAACAAATACCCGTAAGTGATTATTTTTAACACTATTGTATTATAACATATTTTTAATAAAAATCAATTAGAATTTTTATTAATATTTAATAATAATTTGAGTTCACCAACGCCTATCTTAAGCTCTTTAGCTATTTCATTGATCGACATATTTTGAGCTCTCATTTTTATTATTTTATTCTTTATTGATATTTCATCATTAAGAATATTTGTATCTACATTAATTTTATTTTCATACCTACTTTCTACTTCCTTTTTAATAGGTGATATTCGTTTTATTTTTTTTTCAATCGTTTCAAGCTGTTTCTCATGAATACTATATTTTCCTTCTAAATCGTTTATAATCTCATAAAAAGCTTTATTTAAATTATTTATTTCATCTTCAAGTTCTTCTAAAACTTCAACTATTTTTCTCTTTTCTACATCAGAAAAATCACCTAATTTAGAGAGTCTCAAATCAAGTGATTTTGTAAATTCATTTCTTATTAAAACAAGTGCAACTACAACTATTATAAACCCAATTACAATGCTCAGTATAAACACTTTAAACCTACACTTTCATATCAAATCTATTTCCTTCAGTTCTACTTATTTTTTTCTTTTCGTTATTACTTTTTTCTCTACTATTTTTATCATGCTTTTTTTCTTTCTTATGTCTCTTATTTTTGTTAGAAGTATCATTTTTAAGTTTATCCGCTTCTTTTCTTTCAGCATTTAGTACCTTATTTGCATTTTTAATAGATGATTCTTTCATTTCTTTATTAAGATCATTCATATCATTATCATGTTTATTTATTACTAATTCCTTTGCAAATTTAAGAGATTGTAACTTAGGTAACATTGTCTGCATATCAATCGGTCTAATAGACATAGTTAACAGATCACCTTCCAATAATTTTTATGTCCCCATCCTGCTTCGTAAACATAACTCTCTCTATCTTATCTTTAACATTAAAAAATGAATTTGTAATATTAATTTTAGTGCCTGGATATACCAAATCTGCCTCTAAGTTTGAACCTTTTAAAGATTCAAATTGAGATCTTATCTCTTTTACATCAGCTGTTGCTTTATCTAATAACGGTTTTATTTCTTTCATTCTCTCAAGTATTTTTTTGTATTTTACCATAACTAATTGATTTCTGTTTCCATCTTCAATTTTTTTCTTCAATTGTTTTTCATCTTTTTCAAGTTCTCTAAATTCATTTGAGTATTTCTTTGAATCTTCGCCCGCGTTTTTATAATTAGTTAGCAATTCATTATCAATTCCGATTTTTAAAATAGTTTGAGTTCCCATTTCTGAACCAACAATTTTTGCGCTAATCCCTTTTTTAACGGTAAATTCACCACCTACAACCGTGCCATTTTTACCATTAGCCGTAAGTTTTCCATTACAAGCTACTGTTGAATGCATAACAATATCAACATTAATGTCTCCTCCAACAGTTAAATTTGTTCCATTTACAAATCTAGCTTTAAAATCCTTTTCACATTTTATTATAGCATTATCATTTCCTTGAACACCTTTTGAAATTTCTATACTTCCGCCAGAAATCAGAGTTGCTCCTTCAACAATACCATTAATAATAATATCATCAGTAGCTTTTACCTCAAAACCGGTTTCAACTATCCCATCAATTACTACTTTGCCATGAAAATTAATGTTCCCAGTTGATACTCCCACACCTTTTCTTAAATCCAAAATTTCAGAAATACTAATTTTATTATTTTCAAAAGAAATTGCTCCAGCATATTCGGCACGTATTGATAAACCATCTTCAGATATAATGACACCTTTACCAATTCTAAAATTAATATCTTTTCCTTTTTTCGCATAGATATCTTTACCTGTAACAGTTACACCATTTTCGCCTTCAACAATCGGTATTTTAATTGCTAAAACATCTTCTTTTTCTGCTTTTCTTAATAAATTCATTTTTTTAAAATCAACACTGCCATCATCATTTTCTTCCGGCCGCAATTTTGTATTTACATCAAATTTATACTGAATTTCTGCATTTTTCCCATTAATATGTTTCTTCCCGACCGCAATTAAATATTTACCTTCCACCGGATTTTGAACAATTTTCTCAATCATTGAATAATCAATTCCATGTACAATATTTTTTTCTTCTATAATTTGTTCTATCTCTTTTGCTGAAATTTTAATGTTTTCATTAAAAACATCTACAATCAAAAATGCAGAATAATAGTCATTTGACATTTCTACATCTAATGTATATCCTGCTATATCAATATTATCTACATCGTTTTGTCCAGTATTATCATCATTTTTCATTTTTTTCCCCTATTATTAAAATTCCAGTTTTCCTTTCAATTTAGCAACAATTTGTGAATGCAATTGAGAAATCCTTGATTCAGTAATATTCAATATTATTGACATCTCCTTATAAGTTAATTCAGAATAGTAATATAATTGAATAATCTTTTTTTCTCTTTCATTTAATGTATCGACAGCTACCGATAGTTCTTTTAATAATTCTTTTTTTTCATAAGAATTTTCAGGTTGAAATTCCAAATAATCAGATTTAATATCAAAATTCATTGATTCACTAAATTTTTTATCTAAAGAATATACTGAATATATTGAAATTTCATCTAAAAAATCAATATATTCATCGTGAGATATCCCCATTTCTTTTTCAATCATACTATCAGTTATTCTATCACCGTGAAGATTTTGAAGTTTATCCATAACTCTTTCAAATTCTTTATGTTTTGCTCTTATGCTTCTTGGAACCCAATCAATAGCTCTTAATTGATCAATTATAGCGCCTCTAATTCTAATATTTGCATAAGTTCTAAATTTAATTTTTCTTTTATAATCAAATTTCTCTATCGCATCAATAAGGCCTATAATTCCATAACCAATTAAATCATCATATAAAACATTTCCGTTGTATTTTGTAAAAAGTCTTCCTGCAATAATCTTAACTAACTCAACATATTGAATAATTAATTCATTCTTCGCATCATGACTGCCATTCTCTTTATATTCGATCCAAAGACTTTTACTCACCATAACATTACTCCTTAAATAGTTTCAATTCCATGTCCAATAGTTTTTATCTGCAAACCACCATTTTCAGAATCAAAAACTATTGTTCTTCCAAAATTACCACCACAATCATCTGCAATTAATTTAATTTTTAATAATTTAAGTAATTCTCGAACAGCTTCACTATTTCTTTGACCAACATTCATACTTTCACTCATTGAATTAAAATTAAACATTTTAGCTCCACCTGCAATTTTAGCAACAAGGTTTCTAGGAATTGTTCCTTTTTTCTTCATTTCTTCTATCATTAAAACTAATGCTGTATCAGCAAATTTATATTTATTTTGATTATTTCTAATCTGTTTACTAGAAGGTAACATAATATGCGCCATGCCAATATTTTTTGTTTTTTTATCATATAGGCAAATACCAACGCATGAACCAAGTCCTAAAGTGGTTAAAGAATTCGGGTATTTAGTCACTTTTAAATCTGCCATTCCCACTTTAATAATTTCTCCCATATTTATACTCCTAAACTTTTTAGCAACGTATCATAAGAATCCAAATCAGGTACTAATAAAAAATAACCTTTTATTGAATCAAATTTATTATCTTCAAAAAAATTGTTTTCAACAATTAAGACATTGTCACTTACCATACCAAATTGAATTGCTGGGACGCTCAAAATTGCGCCTGCCATATCATAACTTATAAAAGGCACTGAAATTGATATTTCTAAATTAGTCAATGAAGCTAATGACGAAATATATGCACCTGATAAAATGTTTCCAATTTCTTTTAATGCAGAATTACACATTTCATCAAATTCTGTAAATTCCATAGGCATTATCATATTTAATAATCCTAATGCAGATTCTTTATCAAGCAAAAACATAAAAGAACCAGTTAAATCGCCTTCCAAATTAAAATATATTCCAATTATTAAGTTCTCTTCCCCGCCAATTAATGATGGAACGTCTTTAAATTCTAATAACTTAACTTGTGGTACATCCATATCTATTTTTTTATTAAGCATTTTAGCAAGTGAAGTCGCTGCATTTCCAGCGCCAATATTCCCGATTTCTTTTAAAACATCTAGTACTATTCCATTTAAAAATTCAATTGAATCAGACATCAATCCACCTACTTACTTTCTAATTCTACAATATCAAGAACTTTCTTTATATCGATAAGCATTACAATCCGTTCATTTTCTTTTCCAACTTCTTTAATAAAATCATTTTTAGCTAAATTACCAATTTTGGGTGCTTTCTCAATATTTTCTTCATCAAATTGAACAACTTCAGATGATGAATCCACAACCAAACCAATATTGTATCCGCTAAAGTTAATAATAATAATTCTAGTATCTTTTGTTATATCTTTACTTTCCATCATAAATCTTTCTCTTAAATTGACAACAGGAATAATATTACCTCTTAAATTAATTACACCTTCAAGATAAGATTGTGCAAAAGGTACCCTTGTGATTGATTGTGCCTTCTCAATATTTTCAACAAATTTTATATTTATTCCGTAATATTCATTGTCAATTTTAAAAACAACATATTCTCTTAAATCTTCCATTTTAACCCTCCTTTAGAATAATTGATTTGAGTCTACAATAAGCGCAACTCCACCATTACCTAAAATAGTAGCACCCGCAATAATATTTATACCTTTTAAATATTTACCCAAAGATTTAATAACTATTTCTTGCTGACCAATCAATTCATCAACAATAATACCAGCCTCTTCATCACCTTTTTTAACAACAACCACTAACATGTCTCCAATGTTTTTCTCATATTTTTTTGTATTAAGTATTGAACCTAATCTAATTAGCGGTAATGTTTTTCCTCTATAAAGAACGACTTCTTGATCTTGTATCATTGAAATTTCTTCTGAGTTAATTGTAGAAATTTCTTTAATATTATTAAGAGGAATCGCATAAATTTCTTCTTTTAAAGTTATCATTAAAGCTTGAATTATAGCAAGAGTTAATGGTAATCTAATTATAAATTTACTACCCTTTCCTAAAACAGTATCCACTTCAACTGTTCCATTTAATGATTCTATCTTCGATTTAACAACATCGAGTCCTACTCCTCTACCTGATAAATCAGTTACTTCCTTAGCAGTTGAGAAACCAGCATTAAATAGTAAATTAATAACTTCTTTTTCAGATAATTGTACAACTTCACTTTCAGTTAAAAATTTTCGTTCAATTGCTATATTTTTAATAGCTTCACTGTCAATACCATTTCCATCATCTTCGACTTCTATAACAACAGTATTACCATCAGGATATGCTCTTAATGCAACAGTACCATTTTCATCTTTTCCTCTTGCAATTCTTGTAGCTTTATCTTCAATACCATGATCAATTGAATTTCTAATTAAATGAATTAAAGGATCGCCAATTTCATCAATTACAGTTCTATCAACTTCCGTATCTTCACCACTCATAACTAAATTAATACCTTTTCCTAAATCTTTAGATAAATCTCTAACCATTCTTGGGAATCTGTTGAAAGTTCTTTCAACCGGTACCATCCTTACTTTCATAACTGCATCATGTAAACTAGTCGTAATTCTTTCAAGATACTCTATTGTTTCATGCATTTCAGAAGTTCTTCCCTCACTATGTCGATTTCCACCATCTTCTAATCTAGTTTTAATAATAATTAATTCGCTAACAAGATTCATTAAATTATCAAGTCTTTCAATATCTACACGAACAGTTTTAGAAGCTTTTTTTGCATGTTTTTTCTTACCTTTCTCTTTTGATTTATTAGATTTTTTTTCTATTTTTTTATCTTTAGTTTCAACTATATCATTAGTGTCATCAAGTTTTTCGACTTCAAGTTTTTCATCTATTTCTTCAATAACTACCTCACGAATTTCAGAAATATTTATCAATTCATTATGAAGTGTCAATTGATCTAATTTGGTAAAATAAAGAATCTCAAAATTCAAATCAAATTTTTCATCTTCTATTAATTCAACATCTGGTTTTGAAGAAATAACTTCTCCTAAATTTTCTAATTTATTAAAAACAATAAATGATCTTGCTGCTTTAAGCATACAATTTTCATCAAGAATAACATCTATCTTAAATATATTAACATCAGATTCAATAGCTTTATTAATAACATTCCTAGTTATTTCATCAAATTCAATTGAAAATTTGTGCTCACCATCATTCTTTTCTTCAGTATCTACAGTTGACTTACTAACTGTTTTTTCAATTTCTACATCTCCGCCATTTGAAATAAAAGCAGCTAATTTATTTACTAAATCTTCAGTATCTAAAGCCCCTTCTTCTCCATTTGCGATTAAATTTTCTACATACTCTTCTAAAGCATCAAAACACTCAAACAAAACATCAACAATTTTTTCACTTATTTTAACATTGCCAGTTCTCACTTCATGCATTAAACTTTCCATTTTATGAGTTAAATTTGTAATCTTACTATAACCCATAGTTCCAGCCATACCTTTAATTGTATGTGCGATTCTAAAAATTGCATCAAGTAATTTTAAATTGTCGGGTTTATTCTCCAATTCAAGTAATATTTGATTCATTTCCTGTAAATGTTCTTTTGATTCATCGATAAAAATTTCCAGATATTGATTCATATCCATAATTACACCTCCATAGCTTTTATTATCGAATTAGCAATTTTATCTAATTCAACAACTTCTGAAACTGCCCCTATATTAATTGCACTCTTTGGCATACCAAAAACAACACAGCTTTCTTCATCTTGAGCAATTGTATAATTTTCGTTGTCTCGCAATACTTTCATTTCTTCTGCTCCATCTTTGCCCATTCCAGTCATAATTACTCCAATTACATTTTTGATATTATTTTCATTAATGGAATTAAACATCGCATCTACAGAAGGCCTATGACCAGAAACTAAATCACCATCATCTAAATAAGTAAAATATTTTCCACCAATTTTTTTTATCTTTAAATGTTTATCCCCCGGTGCAATATATACAACTCCTGCCAACAGCTCTTCATTACCTTCCGATTCTTTTACTTCTAATTCTGAAATGTTATTGAGCCTTTCAGATAAAGATTTTGTAAATCCTGGCGGCATATGTTGCACCACCAATATAGCAGCATTTATATCTCCCGGTATTTTGGGAATTACACGTTGTAAAGCTCTAGGACCACCAGTTGAAGTGCCTATAGCAATAATTTTCGAAAGTTTTCCTTTTTTTACTTTTCTAATTTTATTTGCATTTTTCAAAACTACACTTTTTTTTGTACCAGATAAATAACTATTTTTTTTAACATTTACTTTTGAAGCAATAATTATTTTATCAATAATGTCTTTTTGAATTTCATCTTCTTTAACTTTAAATATACTTCCAGGTTTAGTTATAAAATCTACCGCACCAGCATCAAGCGCTCGCATTGTAGAATCAGCACCCTCTTTAGTAACCGCGCTCAGCATTACAACTGGAAGAGGATTAGAAGACATTATTTTTTCAAGTGCAATTTGACCATTCATCACAGGCATCTCAACATCCATAGTTATAACATCTGGTTTAAGAGTTGCAATCATAGCAAGAGCTTCCTCACCATTTTTAGCTTTCCCAACAGTTTCAAGTTTGTCAGATGAATTTACTATTTCGCTGATTAATTTTCTCATAAATGCAGAATCATCAACTATTAATACTTTTATCATTATATCAACCCTTTTTGTCTCATTTGCCTCTGCTTCTCATAAATAAAATTAATAATCAAATTTCTTTTATAAGTTGTCAATTGCAAATGCTGGACTCCAATTAAATATTTTTTATTTTCACCATCCATAGTTATAACTCTTACTACTTTCCCCATAATTTCAATATCTTCTGTTCCAAGCTTTAATTTAGATACAATTATTTTTCCTATCGAAAATTTATCATTTGAGTAAAAACCAAAACCACCACCACTAATATCTTTTAACAAGTATTTTTTCTCACTGAATTTGATTTTATCAATTAATTCAATCATTTTCAATGACTCGCTATATTCTTCTTCATACGGTTCTTTAATAATGATATTTTTTATTACATCAATCCTAAAAAACTCTCTTCTTTGAATTTTCTTTAACTCACCTAGTAATTCGACTTTTAAAATATAAAGACCTTTTTCTTTAATACGATTTAATATCTTCCCATTAAATGAGTATATACCCGTTTTATTGTCAATATATCTAAAATTATAAATTTTATCTCTAGAAAGAGTATAAATTCGATTTTTATAAATCGGATTATAAATAAGAAGTCTATTATTTTCAGAATCTACTCCAATAATCGTTGATTTTAATTCAACTCTTTCACCATTTACTTCTTCTATGATTTGAATGTTTCCTCTTGGTTTTAACATCTTAATTGTATTCATAATAATCACCTTTATTTTCTAGTAAACAAATTATTTATAAAATTCGAAAATTTGCTTACCTTAGTCTCTTCATTTGCATTACTATCTAAATTATAAGATAATAGTTCTATTCCCTTGCTAGCCAAGCAATTCGGAAACTCAAGTAAAAAAGGTTTCTGCATTCTAACCGCTTTAGTTACATGATTGTCATCATATAAAAATCCTAATTTATTCAATTTCATTTTTAAAAATTTCTCACTTGCAAGTGATATTTTATTATATACAGAATGAGCTTCTGTGTTAGATGTAGCCATATTAATTAAAATACTTACATCTTTTTCATATGAAGAAATATTCTTTAATAGTGCATAAGAATCTGTAATTGAAGTAGGATCTGGTGTCACAACAACTATAACCTCACTAGAAGCTTCTATAAAAGACAACACAGATTTATTAATTCCAGCTCCAGTATCAATAATAATATAATCATGATTTTTATTAAGAAATTTGAATCCATCAATCAAATTTTTAAGTTCTTCATCTTCAAGATTAACAAAATCAATAATTCCAGAACCACCTGATAATAACGTTATCCCCATAGGTCCTTCAACAATAATATCTTTAATTTCCATATCATCTTTCAATACATGAACTAAATTATATTTAGGAATAATACCAAGAACAACATCAATATTGGCAAGTCCGAGATCAGCATCTACTATTACAACTTTTTTACCCATTTTAGCAAGTGAAATTGCAAGGTTCACAGAAATATTTGTTTTACCCACTCCACCTTTACCACTTGAAATTGCAATAATTCTTGCATCATTTGCATCATCTTCAATATCTTCAATATCTTTTTCACTTTTATTAATTAAATTTCTAAGTTTTTCAGCTTGATCCATTACTTATCACCTACAATTATATCAGCCAACACGTCAATATTCAAGAGTTCTATATCATCTGGAACACTTTGACCATTTGTAATATAAGAAAGTTTCTTATTAGCAAACATTTTAACGTTTAGAATATTTCCAAATGTAACCGCTTCATCATATTTAGTGAATATTAATTTGCAATTTTCAATAAAATCATATGATTTTATAACATTAACAAGATTCTTATAATCTGCAACCAAACTTAAAACCAAATAAACTTCTGGATCCTTAATATATTTAAGCATACCTTCTAATTCTTCTTTCAATATTTTATCTTTATAATTTCTTCCTGCAGTGTCAATAAGAATAAAATCTTTATCTTTAAAATCATTTATCGCATCATCCATTTCATCGGTTTCATAAATAACACTTAATGGTATTCCAAGAATCTCACTATAAGTTTTAAGTTGTTCAACAGCCGCGATTCTATAAGTATCCGCAGTTATTAAACCAACTTTTTTATTTTCTCTTAATGATAATTTTGCAGCTAATTTAGCTAAAGTAGTTGTTTTCCCCACTCCAGTAGGACCTACAAACATAAAAACTTTTTGTTCGTTATAATTCGATAATATTTCATCTGGTTCGCCTAAATAATCTTTTATTACAATTTTCATTGCATTTAAAATTGTTTTTTCATTATTTGAATCTACTGAAATTCTTTTATTAACTTGATTCATTATTTGTGTAGAAACTTTTTCACTCAAATCATTATCAGTTAATAATTTAATATATTTGTCAAAATTATTTTCAACTTTTTTTTGAGTTACATAATTTTCTCGTATTTCGCTATTTTCAATTGAACTTATTTTTTTCTCTAAATTTTCAACCAACATTGTCAATTTATCAATTTTGGTATCCATTTCAGTATTCTTTTTAGGCTCAACAATAGTAGTTTCATCAGTCTTTTCAGGTTCTAATTTTGTTTTTATTTTGCTTTTTTTAGAATATTTAGTTTCAATCTTATAATCCTCGTCAATTGCCGCAACTACTTCTACAACATTTTTCTTAAAAAAGCCTAAAATTCCTGGCTGTTTTATTTTTCTACTATTTAATATTACCGCATCTATGCCTAATTCTGATTTCACTTTAATAATTGCTTCATTCATATCACGTCCAACAAATCTTCGGATTTTCACTAAATTTCCACCATCCCAACTGATTCTAAATTAATATCGTTTTCAATTTCATTATAAGATAATACAATTAGATCAGGCAATGACTGCTCAGTTAACTGTTTTATATAAAATCTTACTATTGGCGCAGTAACTAAAATAGGTTCTTCTCCAATACTAACTAAGCTCCTCAGTTCCGATGCAATTGAATTAATTATCTTTTGAGAAGTCATAGGATCGATAGATAAATACCCCATTCCACTTGTCTGCTCAATAGATTCCATTAGCATATTTTCCATTTCTTGTTTAAAAGTAATTATTTTTCCTGCTTTATTCGGAAAATAAATTTCAGAAATTTGTCTACTTAATCCTTGCCTAACATATTCAGTAAGTACATTAACATCTGCTGTTTGATTACCATAATCAGCAAGAGTCTCTAATATTTTAACTAAATTTCTAATTGAAATTCTCTCTCTAAGTAAATTTTTAAGAACTTTTTGAATATCTCCAATTCCTAAAATATTTGGAATTAACTCACCAACAACTGTTGGATTCATTTCAGAAACATTATCAATCAAGCTCTTTGTTTCTTGTCTTCCTAATAATTCAAATGAATATTTTTTAATAATTTCTGTTAAATGAGTAGAAATCATAGAAGACGGATCAACAACAGTATAACCAAGAATTTCAGCATTTTCTCTATTATCACTTGAAACCCATTTTGCTGGAAGACCAAAAGCCGGTTCAACTGTATCAATGCCTTCAATTTCACCTTCAACAGTTCCTGGATTCATTGCTAAAAAATGGTCAAACATAATACTACCATTTGCAACTAAATTTCCATTTATTTTAATAATATACTCATTCGATTCAAGTTGAATATTATCTCTAAGTCTTATCATTGGAACAACAATTCCTAATTCTAGAGCTATTTGCCGTCTTATCATAACAAGTCTATCAAATAAGTCTCCACCTTGATTTGGATCGGCAAGTGGAATAACACCATATCCGAACTCAAGCTCAATAGGATCAATTTCTAGTAGTGGTAAGATGTTTTCAGGACTTTTAATTTTATCACTTTCATCTTTCTGATAATCTTCTTCAACTGCACCTTCTGATTCTTCAACCGCTTTACGAATTTCACTTCTAAACAAATATCCCAAATAAAGAAATCCAACTGACAATATTACAAATGGCAGTGTTGGAAGTGGAGTTAATCCTAAAAGGAATAACACTCCAGAAACAATAAACATAACCATCGGTTGATTAAAAAGTTGTTTAATAACATCAGTACCTAAATCTGAATCTGATGCCGCACGAGTTACAACAATACCAGTTGCAGTTGAAATCATTAATGCTGGTATTTGACTAACAAGACCATCCCCCACTGTAAGTAATGTATATTTTTGAAGTGCTTGTGCAATATCTAAATCAAATCTAATACTTCCTATTCCAAAACCCGCTAAAATATTTATTATAGTAATTATTATCCCAGCAATAGCATCACCTTTAACAAATTTAGATGCACCATCCATGGAACCATAAAAATCAGCTTCACCTTGTATATTTTTTCTTTTTTCTCTTGCTTCCGATTCAGTAATAAGTCCTGCATTTAAATCAGCATCAATTGCCATTTGTTTACCAGGCATTGCATCTAAAGTAAATCTTGCAGCAACCTCAGATACTCTTTCAGAACCTTTTGTTATAACTAAGAATTGAACAATAATAATAATTAAAAATACTATAAATCCAACAATAGCATCACCTTTAATGGCAAACTTTCCAAACGCTTCAATAACTTGACCTGCTTCACCTTCTGATAAGATATAACGTGTAGTCGTTATATTTAAAGCCAGCCTAAAAATAGTTACAATCAACAATAGTGATGGAAACACTGAAAAATCAAGTGGTCTTTTAAGAAACATAGCAATAAGCAATATTAAAAGCGCAAGTGCAATATTAATTGCTAACGCAAAATCTACCATCGGCAACGGCATAGGTACAATTATCGATATAATTATAAAAACCACTATAATTGGTACAATAGCATCTGACAGTTTCATATTTAACTCCTACTTCTTTTTTAATTCATATACATATGCTAAAACTTCAGCAACCGCATGATACAAATCGGCTGGAATCTCATCACCTATTTCTGTTATTTTATAAATTTCTCTTGCTAACGGTTTATTTTCAACTATCGGAATATCATTTTCTCTTGCAATTTTTTTGATATTATTTGCAATTAAATCTCTTCCTTTCGCAATTACAGTAGGAGCTTTTCCGGACTCTGAATCGTATTTAATTGCATTCGCAAAATGTGTCGGATTTGTAATTACGACATCTGCGTCAGGAACTTCTTGCATCATTCTACTTGCAGATAATTCTCTTTGCTTTTGCCTAATTTTCGATTTCAACATTGGATCTCCTTCAGACTCCTTATATTCATCTTTTATTTCTTTTTTTGTCATTTTCAAATCTTTATTATGTTGCCATATTTTATATGCATAATCAAGAACTGCTAAAACAACTAGCATTAGCGATATTCTAATAACTAAATTAAAAATAATATCCCAAGTTATAGCAATAAATGCTTCAATACTGTAATTAAGAGATTCAATCAAATAAACTAACCTACTTTTTAAAAATATGAAACTGTAAATAACAAGTATAGCTGATTTCGCAAGAGATTTAAAAAGTTCAACTAATGATTTTATAGAAAACAATTTTTTAAAACCTTCTATGGGATTAATTTTACTTAATTTCGGTTTAATTGGATCAACAGAAAAAAGAAATCCCACTTGTATATATGATAATATTAAACCTGTAAATAATGCAGTAAGTAAAATTGGCAAAGCAATCTTAATTCCAAAATAAATCACTTGATTAAAAAATACAAGTAAATTTCCAATTTCAAATAATTCATCCACATTTTTAATATTGCCATAGACAAATAATATCAATGAGTATAAATTTTCAGAAAAATATTTAGCAAAAAAATTTATTATAATAAATATAAACAGTAAAATAAAAGACGAACTTAAATCTTTACTAACAGGAACCTGTCCTTTTTTTCTAGCATCTCTTTTTTTCTTAGGGGTTGCCGATTCTGTTTTTTCTTCTGAAAAAAGTTGTATATCAAAATATAAAATTTTATCCATGTTTGCTCCTAAGTCCCCATAAGCTTATATATATACTCAATCATTCTTGCTAATTGCATATCGAATACATCAAAATAGTACTGAATAACTATTAAAAAAGTAACTAATCCAACAAACACTTTTAAAGGCATTCCAATAAGAAACACATTCATCCCAGGCATTGCTTTTGACAATAAACCTAATACTATATTTGTAACTAAAATAGTTAAAATAAAAGGTGCAGCAATCTGCACTCCAACAATAAACGCTTGAGTCATTATTTCAGTATAAAAATAGACAAGCCTATAATTAATTATACTTGTTCCTAAAGGTAAAATTTCATATGTTTTAACGATCGCTTCAATTAACTTCAAATGAAAATCTAATGTAAAAAAAGCTAACATTAAAAATAAAAAGTATAAATTTGCAGATACTGGAATCTGAGATTCATCTTGTGGACTTATTACACTTACCATCGCAAAACCGATATTTCTATCAACAAGGAGTCCAGCAATATAAATAAAACTAAGTGAAATTGATATTACAAATCCAAAAGCCATACCATTAGTAAATTCTATTACCATAAATTTCCCTAAATCTAAAAAATTTTCAATACTTAAATTACTATTTACAATTACAATAGGCATTATAATATAGCTCAAAAAAAATATAAATCCAATTTTAGCAATTACCGGTACATTTTTATTGTTAAAAATTGGCGTTAATATAAATAAAGCAGTCATTCGTACGAAAACAAGTATCAAAATAATCATATAATCTAAATAAATCATATAATCACCTACAATGTAATTGTATCAATTAAATTATAAACTCTAAGCGTAAATTCAATTAAAGAATTAATAATCCAATTTGAAGAAAACATTATCACTAATAATATCGCCATTATCTTTGGTACAAACGCAAGTGTTTGCTCCTGGATTTGAGTTGTCGCTTGGAAAACTGCAACAGTAAATCCAACTAAAAGCGCAATTATAAGCATAGGAGAAGAAAGCATTATAATAGTTTTTATTGCATCCACAAAAACATCTACAATTATACCTTTACTCATTTCCCACCTACCTTACACTTAAAATTAACTTCTCAACAATCAAATGCCATCCATCAACCAAAACAAACAATAATATTTTAAACGGTAATGAAATCATTACCGGTGGTAACATCATCATACCAAGAGCCATTAAGGTTGATGCGACTATCATATCAATAACAATGAACGGTATAAATAGTAAAAATCCAATTTCAAACCCTGTTGTAAGTTCACTTATGATAAAAGCTGGAATTAGCGAAGTAATAGGAACATCATCTAAAGACTCGATATCTTCCTTATTGGAAATTTTTAGAAATAAAGCTAAATCTTTTGATCTAACTTGCTTTAACATAAATTCTTTTACAGGCTTTTGTGCTCTTTCTATTGCCACTTCCTGAGAAATTTCACCATTTGAAAAAGGCTCAAACGCATTTTCCATCACATCAGTTATTACTGGCATCATTACAAATAATGTCAAAAATAATGCTAATCCAACTAACACTTGATTAGGTGGCGTAGCTTGCAAAGACATTGCTTTTCTTAAAAAAGAAAAAACAATGATAAATCTTGTAAATGAAGTCATCATAATTAAAATAGATGGTGCTAACCCTAAAATTGTCAATAATGCAATTATTTTTATACTATCAGCAACTTCTTTATTTGTATCAGGCTGATTTACTTGAATATTTATTCCAGGTATATCAAACGTTTCGCCTTCGGCAAAAGTTATAATACCCGCAGAAAAATTAATTGTTAAAATAATTATTAAACTTAATATGAGTTTCCATTTTAATGATTTCATGTTTCCCTACTTTTCTTTATTAGTTATTGTTTTTCTTATTTTACTCAGCAAAACACTATTAAATTTCTCATCAACATTTTTTTTGTTTGCATCTATTAAAGTTAAATCTTCAATTTTATCAATGAAAGAAATAGAATCTTTTGCTACTGAAATCAAATAATTATTATTATCCAATTCTATCAACATTAAAAACATATTGTTACCAATAGTTACTTTTTCAATTATTTTAATATTCTTATTTATATTGTAGTTTTTATTCATTTTGCCAACAAACGCAGTTGTTAAATAAACTATATAAAAAAAAACGATAAATAAAATTATCAACCCAAATACAGATAAAAACTCATAAGCAGTCATTATTCCACCTTATTTTTTACTACAAAAGGAAAAGCAACATTAATGTATACTTCTCCTTTAAATTTACCCTATAGCTTTTTTCACCGCTTCAATAATTCGATCAGCTTGAAATGGCTTTACAATAAAATCTTTTGCACCAGCTTGAATAGCCTCAATTACCATCGCCTGTTGTCCCATTGCAGAGCACATTATTACAGTTGCTTCTGAATCTATTTCTTTTATTTTTTTTACTGCTTCAATTCCATTAACCTCCGGCATAGTAATATCCATTATTACTAGTTTAGGATTCAATTCTTGATATTTTTCAATACCTTTTTTACCATTTTCAGCCTCACCTACAACCTCATAGTTATTTTTTGTTAACACATCTTTTATCATCATTCGCATAAAAGCCGCATCATCAACTATTAATATGCCCTCACCCATTAATTTCCTCCTTAAATCCGTTCAATAATTTTTTCTGGTTTAATAATATCAGTGATTCTAACTCCATAGTTTTCATCTACAACAACTACCTCACCTTTTGCAATCATCTTTCCATTAGCCAATATATTCAGCGATTCGCCAACTATGCTATTCAATTCAATAATCGTTCCTTCACCAACCTCTAAAATTTCACTTATTTTCTTATGAGTTCTTCCTAATTCTACAGTGATTTCTAAAGGAACCTCTTTTATTAATTCTATATCATTATTATAATACTTTGTATCTATATTGTCACTAAAATTATTCAACTCTAACGGTTGAGCATTAACTTTTCTTTCATTTTGAATAGGATTTTCTCGTGGTGTTGCCGAAACTGTCTTTGCAGGCGTTGGAGTTTCTACAATAGGTTCTAACTCCCTTTCCACAACAGGTTCATCAACTATTTCTTCCTCAGGTTGAGATAATTTTTCCACTAATTGCCTACTTACTTCTATTGGCATTATTTGCATTATTTCACTATCAATCAATTCTCCAATTTTCATTTGAAAAGATGTAACAGTAATTGTTTCGTCACTATCCAATCCAATTTCATCATAATCTATACCATCACTATTATTTCTAATCGCTTCTGGTGGTTGAATATCTATTGTTTCACCCAACATTTGTGATAACGACGTAGAAGAAGATCCTACCATCTGATTCATAGCTTCACTAATCGCACTCAAATGCATATCTGTAAGTTCATCAGAAACATTCGTCCCGTCGCCACCCATCATTAAATCTGTAATAATTTTTACATCTTCTTCTTTTATGGCTAACAAATTCATTCCTTCAATACCAGTTTTATAAGAAATTTTGATCAAAACATGTGGAACTGTAATATCATCATACATCTTTTTTAACGTAGTTACTTCAACTTTAGGAGTGGTAATAGTCACTTTTTGTCCAAGTAGAGTATACAATGTTGTTGCTGCAGTACCCATACTTATATTTCCTATTTCACCCATAGCATCAATTTCTTCAGGTGTAAGTTCATCTAATTCATCTGAACCATTTAACAGTGCATCTATTTCATCTTGAGATAATAATCCATCAGCCATTGTATGCATCTCCTTTCTGATAAATTCCTTTTATTTTAACTGCAACTTTATTTTTATTTTTACCAGGTATTCCTTTAAATTTTAGTTCATCATCAACATAAATATCAATTTCTTGATCTGCTTTTCTATCAAGAACTAAAACATCTCCTTTTCTAATATTTAAAAGCTCTTTTACACTTATATTTGTACCACCAATTACAGCTTTAACAGAAAGATTAGTTTTAGCTAGCTGTTTTATAACTTGACCTTTCTGTTCTTCAGTAATAGGCTTTTTTGAAATATCAGAGAACCACATTTTTGAACTTAAATTAGGTAAAATTGGTTCAATTACTTTATGTGGAAGGCAAATGTTCATCATGCCCTCCGAATTATTTATTTTAAGGTTTAATGTTATCAATGCAATCGATTCAGTTGGTGAAGCGATTTGCGCAAATTGAGAATTAGTTTCTATATTAATTAGTTTTGGATTCAATTCAATTATACTTTCCCATGAATCTTTCATCAATTTTAAAAATTTCTTAAGAAAAGATTTTAAAAGAGAAATTTCAATTTCAGTTAAAGTTCTAGAAACCGGATTACTACTATCTTTTTCACTTCCACCTAAAACTCGTTCAATAATTTTAAACACTATATCAGAAGATAATTCAATAATGATTTCACCTTCTAAAGGCTCTAATTTTACAATTCCTAATATAGCGGGATTTGAAACAGAATTACTAAACTCATTAAAAATCAAACTTTGAGTTGATAAAACTTCAACTTCAGTAAAAGTTCTTAAATAACCAGATAAAAAGTTATTTAAAAGTCTTGAGTAATTATCATGAATATTTTCTAAAGTCCTTAATTGTTCTTTTGCAAATTTATCCGGTCTTTTAAAGTCATATTTTCGTACTTTCTTTTCATTTTGCTCTTCTTCTATCTCTTTAACATCGACTTCGCCGGTATTTAAGGCGGTTAACAGTTCATCAATTTCATTTTGTGATAATACTTCTGACATTTAACCACCTCCATTTTTATGTCTCTAAATTTATCCTTGTATAATAAAAGTTTCAAAATAAACATTTGTAATTTTATCAGAATCGCTTTCAAGTGTTTCTATTACCATTTGCTTAATTTTTTCTCTTAATCTTTGCATACCAGTAGCTTTCGAAACGTCTTCATATTTTTCTCTTCTAAAAATTTCATTAATATTGTTAACTAAAGCTGTTTTCTTTTTAGTAATTTGTGCTAAAACTTCCTCATCTGTATATTCTATTACAATAGTTGCTTTTGCAATTTTATTTTCATCCGATAAATTAAAATAACCTTCATCAAACGAATACTCAAAATACACAATTTCAACTTCTTTTGGATCAGATTTAAATATCATAAAATAAGCTAAAATTCCACCGACTATTAAAACTACTGCTACTACACCAATTATAATAATTTTCTTCATATTTATTCCCCTTTATTATTTAATTCAGCGCTTCCCACATTAAAGAAATCTCTTAAAATTAGAATGTCAACTCTCCTATTTTTACTCCGCCCTTCTAAAGTGTCATTTGAAGCTATCGGGTAATATTCTCCATACCCTGATGCTGATAATCGTCTTGGATTAATTCCTACTTTATCTAAAAAATGACGTATTACATTAGTCGCTCTCGTTGTTGACAATTCCCAATTTGAAGGGAATTCAGTAGTATGCATTGGTACATTATCAGTATGTCCTTCAACACGAATCGCTTTTGAAGAAAAATTTTCATCAAGTAATAACTCTCCAATTATCGTTAACGCCTTTCTCGCCGACGGTTTAAGATTGGCTTCCCCTGAATCAAACAATGCATTATCTGGGAACCTTATTAATAAGCCTTCATCAACTATTTGAGATGTTACATTTATTTCGATTTCTGATTTTTCAAGTTGTTTATCTATTTCTTCCTTTAATTTTACTAAAACCAATTGATCTTTTGATTCTTCTGAAACATCATTTTCAGGCATCCCATTAAATACTAAAGGACTCTCGCTTAAAGATGTACCTCCTGATAAAACTCCAGCTGATCCTTGAAAAGATTGCATTACAGCCTCAAATTTTTGAGCATCTATTGATGAAAAAGCAAATAGCAAAACGAAAAAACACATTAGTAAAGTAACTAAATCACCATATGTAACCATCCATTCCGGTGCTCCAGCCTTACATTCTGGACATTTTTTCTCTCTACTCATCTTTTCCACCCTCACCTTCCATTTTCTTTCTTTCAGATGGTGGTAAGAATGATTTTAATTTTTCTTCAATTATCCTTGGATTTTCACCCGCTTGAATAGACAACAACCCTTCGAGCATAATTGTTCGAATTAAAATTTCTTCAGCACTTTTATAGTTTAATTTACCTGCCATAGGCAAAAAAATTAAATTTGCAAATAATGATCCATAAAAAGTAGTAAGTAACGCAACAGCCATTTTAGGACCAATCGTTGTAGGATCATCCAAACTTTGAAGCATACCAACAAGACCAATCAATGTGCCAACCATTCCAAAAGCAGGGAAATTAGCTCCAAGAGCTTCTAGCATTCCACTTCCAACACTGTGTCTTTCTTCAACGTTTGAAATTTCGCTTTCCAAAATATCTTTAACAAGTTCAGGATCTGTCCCATCAACAATTAGCATTATACCCTTTTGCAAAAAAGCATCTTTAATATCACTAGTTGCATCTTCAAGTGCGAGTAGTCCTTCTCTTCTAGCAACATTTGCTAATTCAATAATTTGTTTTATTATTGTCTTCGGGCTAAATTCACTCATTTTTATTGTTTTGGCAAATACACTGCCTATGGATAACGCTTTTGCCATTGGGTACGAAACAAAATACGCCGCTGTACCTCCACCAACTACAATAAGTATTGAAGCGGTATCAATATATGCACTAAGACTTGCATTAGTTAATATACCCCATACTACCAAAGCTAAACCCATTACTATACCGCCAATAGTTGCTATATCCATAACTTCACCTCTCTAAATATGTATCTTTCTTTTATATTTTATAATTTTTTCTATCACTTCGTCAACACCTTCTTCAATGATCAATTTTTTATCATTTGAAAGAGTAATTATCGTATCTGGTGTTTCTTCCATATATTCAATTAAATCCTCATTTAAAACAAACACACTACCATTAAATTTAGTCAGTTTTATCATATTCCCACCTTTAATAAGAATACCTAGGAAACCTAGGTATTCATACTATTTATCTTTTTAAGTTAACTAGTTCTTGCAATATTTCATCCGAAGTTGTAATAACTCTTGAATTTGCTTGAAAACCTCTTTGCGTTGTAATCATTTCAGTAAATTGTTTTGCTAAATCTACATTTGACATTTCTAATGCACCTGGATTAAGTGCTCCGAAACTACCTGTTGAAGGTTGACCATATTTAGGAGTTCCTGAGTTATTTGTATCTATAAACATATTGCTACCGATTTTTTCAAGTCCAGCAGGATTATCAAAATCAGCTAAAGTAATTACAGCTAATGTTTGTCTTTCTCCATTAGTAAATACACCAACAACTTCACCTTTAGATGAAATGTTGAATGAATTAATACTTCCTGCACTATTACCATCAAAAGCTACTGTTTTAGCATCAGTTTCTTGTGAATATTCCGTAAAAGTTCTTGATTTTGTTGTATTGCCATTTTGAAAAAACATTTTTCTATCAATAACTAAATCTAAATCATCAGCACCTTCTAAATTTAAAGTTAAAGTATCAGAAAAACTTGTAATCGAAGCTGGCGTTCCTAAAGTAGGATCAGTAGGAACTTGAATATAATCTACAACTTGTCCATCTTCATTAAAAAGCGCATATACATCTTCAGCAGCTACAAAAGTTGCATTATCTGTTCGCACACCAACTCCACCATTAGTATTTGTTGCTAAATCATTAGTTATTGAAACTCTTTTTAAGAAATAATCTTGATTTGTTGTATCATACGTAGTACTGCCATCGACATATTTAGGATCATCAGCCGGATTAGGCAAACTAGATGGTGTAAATTCAATTGGAACTGCATTCCCAATGAAATTAACATCTAAAGTATGAACATCACCCAACGAATCATATACATCTACAGTTGTTGTATAATCTCCATCACCACTATTAATATTTCCTTGAAGTAATAACTGATCTGTTTCTGTAGCTTCTTTGGTATCAGATTTATTAATTTGAACAGGTTTCATATCAGTATCTAATACTTTGTAACCATCAGTTGTAACTAAATTTCCATTTCTATCAACAGTGAAATTACCCGCTCTTGTGTAAAATTTATTTTGTGCATTAGCATCATTTGTTACTACAAAAAAACCATTTCCATCTATCATTAAATCAGTAGGATTATCTGTTCTTTGAGTAGAACCTTTTGAGTGATTAACTGAAATCGAACCCATACCTACACCTAAACCAATTTGTTGTGGATTTGTTCCACCTTTTCCAGCTGTTGGAGAACCTGCTCCTTTAACAGTCTGAGAAAATACTTCTTTAAACGTTACCGAAGAACTTTTAAATCCAACAGTATTAACATTTGCAATATTATTACCAATAACATCCATTTTTGTTTGATGTACCCTTAGCCCTGAAACAGCGGCATACAATGATCGCATCATAATAATGACCTCCTTATAATTTGTGTAATAATTGGTTTTATCAATCGGTCAAAAACCATAAGCTTCCTTAAAAGGTCCAGCTTATATAATTACAGCTCCATCAATATTCGTAAATACACTTTCTTTTAAATCAGTTCCACTTGTAGCAGTTATTACCATATTATTTTTTATACTTGTTACAAAAGCATTATCTCCCATAATAATTAAGGCATCTTTTACACCTTTTGCTTTCGCGATATTTACTGCATCTGTTATTTTGTTTATATCTTCTGAAGTGAGGTTGATATTTCTTTTTTCAAGTCTTTGCATAGCATGTTTTGAAAAATTAACTTCATCATTTTTACCTAACTGATTCATTACCTCTTTAAAACTTTTACCATTACCAATATTATTTGTTTGAATACTTTTTTTAGAATTATCAATACCATTAATTCTATTTCGATTTAATACATATTCATTTGATATTTTAGTCATATGCTCACCTTCTAAATATCAAAATCTACATTAGTCGAAGATTCAGTAAAATATGCAGATAATGAATTATTTAATTTAATCATTTCGTTTAATAATTTTTTTTGATTTTCATTAATTTCATCTAATTTATCTTCATTTACACTTCCGCTACTAACAAGACTTTTATCTAATGCATTAATTGAATTTTGTAATTCCATTAATGATAATTTAGATTCTTCACTTGAAGTTTCAATGCTTTTATTAATTTTACCTAATTGCTCAACAGATGTGAATTGCGCCATTTGTGCAATAGTATCTTTATTATCCATTGGATCCATTGGATCTTGATTTGCCATTTCAGCCATCAACAACTTTAAAAATGCATCCTGCCCCATCTCTTGGCTTTTCACTAGTTTATTATTTGTTTCATTAGTCTTAATACTATCTAAATAATCTAAATTTGCTTGCGAAAAACTACCTTGAATGTCCATATATACCTCCTATCCCATATAAGAAATCGCTCTTCTTTTCATCATATTCAATAATTTGCTTTCTTCAATCAAAGAAACAGAATCATTTTTTTCCTCATTTTGATCATCATCAAAAATACTTTCATAATACTTATCATTTTCTTGCTGCTTATCTTGATCATCTTTATCAACAGATACATTTAAGCCATCAAGCGAATAACCTTTATCACTTAAAGCATTTCTTAAATCCTGCAAATTTGATTCAATCGCTTGCTTAACCATCATGCTTTCTACTTTGAATTCAGCGATAACATTACCTTTTTCAATAGTCATTTTCAATTCAACTTTTCCTAAAGATTTTGGATTTAGCAAAACTTTCATTTCAGAAATTTTCCCATCAAATTTTGTGACAAAATTATTTTTTATTTGATTAACAACTTTATTCATTTGATTGACTTTTGATAATAATTTGAAATTAAGTTCATTCTTAAAATTCTCTTTTACTTCTTCATTTTCTTTTGAAAAATTCATTAGATTTTCTTTAAATTCATCTTTAATAGAAGATTGATTTTTAGCATTTGTTTTAACAACTTTCTTCGAAACTTTAATTTCTTTTTCATTGCTTTTATCTAAGTTGCTTTCATTTTCTAATCTTTTAACACTTAATTTGTCATTATCTTTTAAATCTATAGCTTCTTCTTCATTATCTAAAGTTATATTTCCAAGTGATTTTTCATTTGATTGAACTTTAACTTCAGAATTTTGAACTTCTTCAATATCTTTGTTAATCATAGAAATTAATTCTTTTAAATTATCTTTAATATCAGTTTTCAACTCAGAAACTTCAATTTTTTCAACTTTTCCATTAAGTTTACCTAATAAATCCGTAAATTTTAATTTAACTAATTCATTTTTATTTTCATCTAAATTTTTCTTAAAATAATCTGTAAGTTGATTCAAATCCTTTAATGAATCAAAAACATTTTCAAATTCAGGGATTTCTAAAATTTCACTATTAATAAAGCTTATCAAATCTATCATTTGATTAATACTATTCAAATCAAATTTTAATGATAATTCCATTAATATTTCATCTGTTACTTCAATTCCTAAAGATTCAAGAAGTTCTTTTAATTTATCAATTTCTTCATTATTTAATTTTGGTTCTTCATTTTCTTTAGAAAATTTAACTTTATCATTGTCATCTTTGTTATCTTTAATTTTAATCTTATCATTCGTATTAACATCATTAACCGATTCTTGTTTTTTAGGTTCATCCTGCTTCAAAAATTTATTTTTTTTGATTGGTTTACTATTATTCTTTTTTACAGATTCAAAAGTTTTCTTAAAATCATTATCTTTTTTACTAAAATCAATTTTTTTATCGAATTTGATGGTTTCAGTTTTAATATTGCAAGCATTTAAAACTTCACATCCCATATATTCACCCCCTTGTCAGTTATTAGTATTCAATAGGAATACTTAGTTTTCTGCTAACCTGAGAAGCCATGGAATCTGTCATATAACCAATAATTTCGCCTTTTTTTGCATCATTAAAATTATTTATAATTTCAATAGCAATATCTTCATCATGAATCTCTATCACTTCACCATTATCAAGCATATATACTTCTGGCAATCGAGAACTTCTCATGATACCCTCTAAAACAGACGCAACCTTATTAGTTTCCATAGTACTATAAATATCAGTTAGCTCATTTAGATTATCGTCATATTCAGAAAACAATTTAAGAGATTTTAAAATATCTTTTGTTAAAATGTCGCTTCCAGTTTTTAATATCTGATTTTCTTTTATTTTACTGGTTAATTCAATATTGAAAGCTTCATTTTTAATTTTAGAAAGCACCCTACCAGCAAGTTTCGGACCAATTTCCTCATAAATATAAACAAGTTCTTCCATATCATATTGGCCTTCTTTTATTAAAATTGTAGCAAGTTCATCTGCATTTTTTGTTTTATAAATTTGAATAATACTGCTTAAATCATTTTTTCTAGCCCTTTTACTTGAAATGATTTTCTTAATTTTAGCTTGATGATCTTTTGAAAATTTATTTATAATAAGATTAAAATCTTCATCATTTAGAACATCCAATAATTTTGCAATATTTTCATCTTCAAGATTTTTAAGGATTTCAGTCAAAAGCAAATGACCATTAACAGATGATGAAATTATTTTTTCCATCTTCTCTTTTGCAAAAGGTAAACTTAAATTTAAAAGCTCATTAGCATCTTCTTTATAATTACTATCTACCTCCTTGTTTATTTCGTCAATTGTAGCCATTATCAAATCCTTATTAATTTCATGATTTCTAATAACATCCAAGACATCCTTTGTTCTATTCGGATTACTTCTAAGCATATATTTAATAATATTTTCATAAAGCTTTGAATCTTCAGCTTTTATTTTTTCTAATTTATCTACAGCCCTTAATTCATCAATATCAAGCATATACTTTGAAATTTCCATAATTTGAGTTTGTTTTTCGCTCTCAGTTGGCATTTTTTCAAAATATTTCCCTATCGGCCCAGGAGCATCAGCAAGTACTCTATTCGCTTCTAATTTAAAATCTTCATTAAGAAAATAAATAGAACCAAATATAATTATTGGCAATACAATTATCACTATCAATAATATTATAATTCCTAATATCGTTTTTCCTTTACCTGCCATTTTTATCACCACTTAATTTAAAATTCTTATAATTTACTATTTCTTCAACAGCTTTTCTTTCACTTACATATATTTCTTCAATATATTTTTCATATTCTTTTTCTTTTAACTTCTCAAATTTCTTAGTTTCTTTAAGTGCTTCAGTAAGCTCATGTCTTCTTTCAATAATATTAATTTCCTGTTTTTCAATATTTCTTTTAATTTCTGAAATTCCTTTCGTAAAATACGATTTTTCAGCATTAAGTCTTTTTAATTGACTTGCTTTAACGCCTTCAGAAATCAAATCGTTCAAAAAAACTAAATATTTATTTTGATCCAAAATAAACTTTTCAAGTTCGATTTTAAGTCTTACTTTTTCTTGAATCGCTACAGCTAATCTATTCCTAGCTTCATTTTCAAGTTCAACTTTTACCCGCAAAATTTTTTCATATGTAAAAACAAATTTCTTCATATTTTCGCGCCCTTAATCATAATTATTCAGAGATTTCTTTCATTTTTTCAATAACCTCTTCATATATTGACTTTTCTTCAACTAATTGAGTTAAAAAATCATTATATATATCATTTTTTTCTATGGCTAAATCTATCTTGCTATTAGTTCCTTTTTCATATGCTCCAATATTAATTAAATCCTCTGAATCCCTAAATATAGAAATCTGTTCTTTCATTTTATTTACAATTTTAATATGTTCAGCATCAACAATGTCAGGCATAACACGACTTATACTATGAAGTACATCTATCGCAGGATAATATCCTTTTGCTGCCAAATCTCTTGTAAGCATAATATGTCCATCAAGTATTCCTCTCGCAGTATCTGAAATAGGTTCATTAAAATCATCACCTTCAACTAAAACAGTATATAACCCCGTAATAGAACCAACATCAGAATTTCCAGCTCTTTCAAGTAGTTTAGGCATAGCAGCAAAAACAGAAGGAGTGTAACCTCTAGATACAGGAGGTTCTCCAACAGCCAATCCAATTTCCCGCTGAGCCATTGAAAATCTTGTTAGTGAATCCATCATTAGTGCAACGTCTTTACCTTTATCTCTAAAATATTCTGCAATTGATGTAGCCAGTAGTGCTGCTTTAACCCTTACTAATGCAGGCTTATCAGAAGTTGCAACAACTAAAACAGACCTTTTCAGCCCTTCCGCCCCAAGATCTTTTTCAACAAACTCTCTAACTTCACGCCCTCTTTCACCTATAAGAGCAATTACATTTACATCAGCTTCAGTATTTCTTGCAATCATACCCATAAGGGTTGATTTTCCTACACCCGACCCCGCAAAAATTCCTATCCTTTGACCTTTTCCTACTGTAATCATTCCATCAATTGCTTTGATGCCTAAAGGCAAAACAGAATTGATTCTTTTCCTTACAAGGGGATTTGGCGGATCATTAAACGATTCATACTTTTCACTAGTAATAAGTTTTCCTTTTTCATCAATAGGATTACCTAAACCATCAAGAACTCTACCTAAAAGTTCATCTCCAACTTGTATATCTAACTGATGATTTGTCGATATCACTTTGCATCCAGGCGCAACACCTTTCATGTTCCCTAGAGGCATCATTACAACCTTATCATCAGCAAATCCAACAACTTCCGCTTCAATATAATCATTTGTCCGAAGTTTATAAATTCTACAAACCTCTCCCATTTCAACCAAAGGTCCTTGAGTTTCAATCATAACTCCAAGGACTTTTATAACTTTTCCAGTATATTTAATTAAAGTTTCATTTTTTAATCTATTGGAACATTTTTCAACAATATCCATATCGTCCTCCTTGAGGCGTCCCACAAGACATTAATTATTATTTTTCAACTAAATCACGATATATTTCTTTAAGTTTTTCAAATTTAGCATCAACACCTACATCAACATTCCCTATATCCGATTCAATAATGCAACCACCAGGATTCAACGCATAATCAATAACAAACTTAATGCTACTAATATCTTTTGAAAAAGTTAAAATTTTAGATTTTCTAAATAAAGCATTTTCATAATCGCTTTCACAAACCCTAATAACAATCGATCTTGTAAAAGTAGATTTTTCAATACCCTCTCTTACTAAGTTTTCTATTAATTCTTTATCTTCCAATACTTCTTTATTTAGTATTTTTTCAACTGAATCAAGTACTAAATCTACAACTCTTTCTTCTCTAGTCTTTAGAAAATCATCATACTTTTGAACTACTTCGTTTTTATAATTAGAAGCTTCCTCTAATACTGCTTTCTCTTTATCTTTCATAGATTTAATTGCATTTTGCAATCCTTCTTCAAATCCTTCTTTTTTTGCTTTTTCCCGAATTTTTATAGAGTCATCATATGTTTGAGCCATCATCAATTCTTTTTCTTTCAAAGCGTTTTCTAATATATAATCTGATTCTTTTTTTGCTTCCTCTAAAATTTTAGATTTCATTTCCATTAAATCTTCTATCGTCTCATTTTTTACATTTTTTTCTAATAAATCATCTTCTTTTTCTTCTTTTTTTATTTTAATTTTTTCAGTTAAAACATATTTTTTTGAATCGATTATCACTTCAGATGATCTTAATATATTAGACAATTAATTCATCTCCTCCACCTCTTGCAATAATGATTTCTCCAGCTTCTTCTAATTTTCTAATAACAGCAACAATTTTTTGTTGTGCTTCTTCTACGTCACTTAACCTTACAGGTCCCATGAATTCCATATCTTCTTCAATCATTTCAGCCATACGCGAAGACATATTACCAAGAATAATTTCTTTAACTTCTTCTGTGGAGCCTTTAAGAGCTACTGTCATTTCATCATTTTCAATTTCTCTAATAAAACGTTGTATCGAAACACTGTCAAGAGTAGTAATATCCTCAAATACAAACATTTTTTGTGAAATTTCTTCAGCTAATTCTGGATTATCAATTTCTAAAGTTTCCATAATATACTTTTCAGTACCTCTATCTACAGCGTTTAAAATTTCAACTATAGCGTCAATTCCACCTGTAGAAGCATAATCTTGAGTAGCCATTGAAGAAAATTTCTTTTCAAGAACCATTTCAACCTCTTTAATTACCTCAGGAGAAGTAGAATCCATCGTAGCTATCCTTTCAGCAACATCAGCTTGCTTACTTTGCGGCAATGACGAAATTACAGCTGAAGATAAATTTGGCGGCAAATAAGATAATACCAATGCAATAGTTTGAGAGTGTTCTTTTTGAATAAAGTTAAGAAGCTGTGAAGGATCTACTTTTCTAACAAACTCAAAAGGTTTTACTTGTAAACTAGACGTAAGTTTATTAATAACTTCCAACGCTTTCTGAGATCCCATCGCTTCTTCTAATACTGTTTTAGCATATGAAATACCACCTTCACTGACAAATTCTTGCGCTAAACATATCTGATAAAATTCTTCTAATATACTTTCTCTAATATTAGGGTCAATTTGTCTCATATTTGCTATTTCTAATGTTAATTCTTCTATTTCCATATCATCTAAATTTTTAAATATTTCAGCTGATTTTTCCGGTCCGATGGCAATTAATAAAATAGCAGCTTTTTCTTTGCCCGACATCCCGCTTGATTTAGCCATTTTTCCTCCTAATTTTCATTCAACCATGATTTTAACAATTGAGCAACAGCCGCTGGGTTCTTATCAATAAACTTATTGATTTGATACTTAGGACTTGATGCATCATCTTCTTGAGTTTTAATTTCATCAAGTACCTCTTGCTGTTCTTCAACTTTTTGAACCAATTCATCTTCTCTAATTTTTGATTTTTTCTTCATAAAGACTACTACTAATCCCACTACTATAACAAACATTAAAATAATACCAATAATTAAAACGATATTAAATGTTTTGGATTTATCTGTTGATGATACTAAATCAAAATTATCTAATTCGTCAACAAATTCCATTCCTGACACTTCAACTACTTTGGCATTTAATCCAGCAGAAGCAGAAACTAATTTTTCAATTTCATTTTTATGTTCTTCAGTTAAAATTCCATCTTTTAATACTTTAGTATTAATAATAACAGCTAAAGAAATATTTGAAATAGTTCCTTGAGCTTTAATTATTTTAGTATTTATTTTATTAAGTTCATAATTCAAATTTTCACTTGATTTTTTATATGTTGAATTTTCATCATTTGTTTCATTATATTGTGTGTTAGAACCGTTACTATCTGTACCTGGAGCTCCTCCAGAAGATCCGCCTATTACATCTTCAGAAACCGTTGACATACTCCTAATTAAACCTTTGCTTTCTTTTTCATTTGGAGCTTGAAATACTTCCGAAACAGTTTCCTGACTATCAAAATCCAATTCAACTGAAGGCATAACTTTTACATTTTTGACTCCATAAATATTTTCCAAAAATTCAACCAAATCATTTTTTAATTTATTTTCAATTTCATTTTTTAATTCATACTGTGAATTCGCTTGATATTTTTCATCATAAGAGTCCGAGTTTGTAAGTTCTTTTCCGGTACTATCAACAATCGAAATGTTTTTTTCAACCAATCCTTTTACTGAATTTAATAATATCATCTTAATACCATTTACTTGAACAGGCGAAAGTTCAACTCCACCTTTTGTTCTAATAACACACGAAACTCTAGATTCCATATTGTCATTTATCAAATAAGAGCTGTCATCAGGTACATAAAGATTTACTATCGCTTCGTCAACTGCATCGATTGTTTCAATTGTAGAAGCTAAAGTACTCGCTTGTGCAAGTAAATACATTTTACTTTTTTCAGCCGAACCCATTGTAATACTAGTTTTGTCAAGAGCTTCTGTCCAAGTGAAATCCTTTTTATTATATACACCTGCAATTGATAAAGCCATTTTAGCTTTACTTAAATCTTCTTTCGCCACTAATATTTCAGTTGTATTATTATCTTTATGACTTATTCCAAGTTCAGTTAATTTCGAATCAATTTCAGCTGCTTCAGAAAGAGATAAATTACTTGCTAAAGGTACATATTCTGTAGAAGTTAATAATAGAATACTTACGGTAATTACAATAACAAATAGCAAACTTAGACTAGCAAATAGAATTTTCTTTTTTGAATCTAAGTTTCCAAATGGTTCCAATATTTTCTCTTTTATTTTACTTATTAAGTCCCCCATTTAATACTCCTTAAACTAAATTTGTAATCTCATAATCTCTTTATAGGCTTCCAGTATTTTGCTTTTTATTTCAATAGCTAAATTCAATGTCAACTCCGCTTTTTGTGAAGCAATCATTACTTCATGAACATTATCCACTTTTCCTTCAGCAAGAAGTTCTCCCATTTTATCTGCATTTATTTGCTCATCATTCACTTTATTTATAGCATCGTTTAACATTTCTGCAAAATTAATAGATTTTGTTTTATTATTTGAACTTTCCGAAAAAGAATCAATTTTAGCATTTGAAAAAACATTCGAAATATTGTTAATATCCATATTTTACACCTATATCCCTATTTTCCTATTTCCAAAGCTTTCATCATCATTGACTTTGTACTATTTACTGCAGTTACATTAGCTTCATATGCCTTTGATGCTGATACCATATTAATCATCTCAGTTACAATATTTACGTTCGGAAGTAATACATACCCTTCTTCATTAGCATCGGGATGATTAGGATCATATTTTTTTATAAATGGTGACATATCATCTTTAACACCAACAACTTCTACTCCATCACCAGAATTATTATTTAAAGCATTACTAAATACGCTTTCAAAATCATTTGTTTGAAGCTCCTTATAAATTGGTATTTTCCTTCTATAAGGTCCACCACTTGCGGTTCTAGTAGTTTCAGCATTCGCAATATTTTCAGAAATAATATCCATCCTAAGTCTTTCAGCTGTTAAACCCGTTGCACTAACATTGATAGAATTAAATAAACCCATTTGTTTTACCTCCCACTATCTATAGCTTTTTTCAATCTAGAAAGTTTACTGTTTAATTGCTCAGTAATAATGTTAAATTTCAATTGATTTTTTGAAAGTTCAGCCATTTCGGTATCTATATCAACATTATTATCATCTTTTCTAAATGAAGTATTTGTGACTTTTTCAATTCTCGGTTCACTATTAGTTGTAGAAATATGCTTTTCATTTGTTTTTACTAATTCAATTGCTCCATTCAATACATCATCAAATTTAACTACCTCTTTTTTATATCCAGGGGTATCAACATTTGCAATATTATTACTAATAGCCTTATTTTTCAGCCATGACACATTTAAACTTCTTTTAAAAACATCAATTTGTGAAAATGATTTATTCAACATATTATCACCTCTTTGATATATTATCGTCATTTTTTAAAATTCCTTGATATTGATATCACATTAAACTCAAGTTCGTTTTTTTCTCATTTATTTGATTATATCATATTTCACAAGTATAAAAAACATTAATCACAGTAATATACAAGAAAAAAGTACGTTTATCTCAGTTTTTTAACTAAAACAAACGTACTATTATTATATTTTATATGAATTCGAAACTTTTCTAAACTCTTCTAGTAATTTATTATTTAATATCTTAATAAATGTACCTTTCATTCCAAGTGATCGCGATTCAATTACACCTGCAGATTCAAATTTTCTTAAGGCGTTTACTATAACCGATCTTGTGATTCCAACTCTATCAGCAACTTTACTTGCAATAATAAGCCCTTCCGAACCTTCCAATTCGTTAAAAATATGTTCCATAGCTTCAATTTCAGAATAAGATAATGTTCCAATTGCCATTTTTACAACATCTATCCTTCTTCTTTCATCATCGCTCGCTTTTCTATCAGATCTTACAATTTCAAGACCAATAACAGTTGCTGCGTATTCTGATAATACTAAATCATCATCAGTAAAAGTTGCATCTTTAGAAACAATAAACGTACCAAGTCTTTTACCATTTCCTAAAATAGGTACTATTGTTGCAAATTTTTCATAACTACTTACATCGTCTTTAAAAATTTCTAATAAATCATCTTTTGTAATATTAAAAAGAGTTGAATCAATTTTAAGTAATTGTGAATTATCTTTCTGTTTAAACGTCTTTTCCTCATTTTCATCATAAATTACATTACTATTTTTAATATCTACTAATGAATAACCTAAAACTTTTCCTTTTTTTGAAAGTACATATACATTACCATCAAATATATCCATCATTATTTCACTCATACTCTGAAATGAAATATTTTCACTTTCAGAATGTTGAATAATTTTATTTAACCTTCTCATTTTTTCAACTAAAATTTTTGACATAGCTCACGCTGATTACCAGCGAAACACCTCCTAATTTTTTTCTTCTCTTGAATACGTACAGTCTTCATTTGTACACATTATCTTTTTTCCTTTTTTATTTTGTTTCTCAGTTAATAAACTTTGACATTCAGGACATTTCTCTGCAATTGGTTTTGCCCATGAAGTGAATTCACATTCAGGATAATTACTGCATCCATAAAATATTCTTTTTTTCTTAGTCTTTTTAATAACAATTTCACCGTCACAATTTGGACATTTAACACCAATCTTTTTAACAATAGCTTTTGTATTTTTACATTCAGGATAATTTGAACATGCCATAAACTTCCCAAATCTTCCATACTTTATTACCATAGGGCTTCCACATTTTTCGCAAATTTCGTCTGTTTCTTCAGTCATATCAATTTTTTCAATATTTTTATCAGCTTCGATCATAGCAATTTCAAAAGGTTTATAAAAATTCTCAATTATTCTTTTCCAATGAATTTTCCCTTCTTCTATTTCATCAAATTCATCTTCAATCATTGAAGTAAAGCCTAAATCTACTATTTTAGCAAAATGTTTCACCATAATATCATTTATCATTACACCAAGTTCAGTAGGCTTAAAATATCTTGCTTCTTTTTCTATATAACCTCTTTTTAGTATTGTAGAGATTGTTGGAGCATAAGTTGATGGTCTTCCAATATTTTTTTCTTCCATCAATTTAACAAGCGAAGCTTCTGAATAACGTGCTGGCGGCTTTGTTTCGTGCCTTTCGGGATTATATTTAATAAGCTCTAAAGTTTCACCTTCAGTAACTTTTGGCATTCTCACTTCTTTTGTTTCAACATATGAATATACTTTCAAAAACCCATCAAATTTAAGAACTTGTCCTGAAGCATTAAAAGAATATTCACCATTCACAACATTAATTTTAAGTCTATCAAATTCAGCGTTTTTCATATATGACGCAATAAATCTTTTCCATATTAATCGGTACAACTTATACTGATCATCATTTAACGAATCTTTTATTTTGTATGGAGATCTAAAAGCAGAAGTTGGTCTTATAGCCTCATGAGCATCTTGAACATTTTTTTTCTTTTTCTTCTCACCTTTTTCTTCTCCAAGATAATCTTTACTAAATTCGTTTTCAATATATTCTCTTGCTTCAGCTATTGCATCATCAGAAATTCTTGTTGAATCAGTTCTCATATATGTAATTAAACCTATAGTTCCTTCATTAAGAACTTTTACCCCTTCATATAACCCTTGAGCAACAGCCATAGTTTTTCTAGTTGTAAAACCCAGTTTATTTGCAGCTTCTTGTTGTAATGTAGAAGTTTTAAACGGTAAATACGGTTGCCTTTTTGTAACAGTAGTTTTTACACTATCAACTTTCAAATCACCTTTATTTAATTCATCAAGTATATTATTACTTTCTTCATTTGATGAAATTTTAAGTTTTTTACTTAATTTTTTATTAAGTTGAATTTTAAATTTTTCTTTTGGATCTCCACCTGCAACATCTGCGTCAATTTCCCAATACTCTTCAGGTATAAAATCATTAATTTCTTTTTCTCTATCACATATTATTCTCGATGCAACTGACTGAACTCTTCCAGCAGAAAGTCCTCTTCTTATTTTATCCCATAAAAGAGGGCTAATACTATAGCCAACTAATCTATCAAGAATTCTTCTCGCTTGCTGCGCGTCCACTAAATCACGATCTATTTTCCTAGGATTTTTAATAGCTTCTTTTACAGTCTTTTTAGTAATCTCTCTAAAAATCACTCTACATTCTGAATCTAAATCCATTTTTAAAGCAATAGCTAAATGCCATGCAATAGCTTCTCCCTCTCTATCTGGATCGGTAGCAAGATAAATTTTATCTGCTTTTTTAGCTTCTTTTTTCAATTCTTTTAATACAGGACCTTTACCTCTTATAGTAATATATTTAGGTTCAAAATTGTCTTCAATGTCTATGCCCATTTTACTTTTAGGCAAATCTCTGACATGTCCAACTGATGCTTTTACCCTGTAATTTTTACCTAAGTATTTCTCAATTGTTTTTGCTTTTGCTGGTGATTCAACAATCACTAGAATTTTTGGCATATATTTCCTCCAAATTCATTATATTTTCATCATTAAAATATCGACAATATATGTTGTATAATAATTTATGATAATTGTCAACGAGAAAATATTAATAATTCTTTAAATTATCTAAATATTCACACAAATCCTCAAGTGAAATGAGCGGATATGCTCCGTCCCTAATAAGCAAATTTGTTCCTTCTGACGTTTTTGAAAATATTTCTCCCGGAACAGCAAATACATCTTTTCCTTGTTTAAGTGCATAATTAACAGTTAACATACTTCCACTTTTTTTAGTTGCTTCAATAACAATTAAAAAATCAGCTAAACCACTAATTATTCTATTTCTTCTTGGAAAATTATAACTAACAGGTTTAACACCTAAAAAAAATTCACTTATAACAAGCCCTTTTTTAACAATATCCATATATAATTTTACATTCTTTTTAGGATAAACATAATCAAGTCCTGAACCAACTACAGCAATTGTTGAACCTTTGCCTGCAAGAGCACCTAAATGCGCTGATGTATCAATTCCTTCCGCCATTCCACTAATTACAGTATAACCTCTTTCAGAAAGAATTTTTGCTATTTTATAGGCCGCTTCATTGCCATACTCAGAGGATTTCCTTGAACCTACTATTGCTACTGATTTATTTTTTAATAATTCATTATCACCCCTTAAATGCAAACTAAAAGGTAATTTTTCAATGCATTTCAATTTATCAGGAAATTTTTCTTCACTAATATTAATTAAATCAATATCCATTTTATTAATTGCTTCTTTGTATTTTTCAAAATCTTCTGAATTTTTCATAGAATAAATTTCATTAAATACCGTTTTATTAATCTTATTAATTTTAAGTATTTCTTCTTCATTTTCTAAAAGCTCATTAAAATTACTAGATACATTTAATATCTTATTAATAGTAGTTATTCCAATTCCTTTTGCTTTTTCAAGCGCAAAAATAAAATCATTCTTCATATTGCCTCCAAACCATACTTTACTATATGTTACCAAATATATGTTCGGTTGTCAAATATTTGCAATTCCTTTAAAATATTCTTTGACCAATAGATTTCTTCGCTAATACCATAAGATTCAATAAAATCTTTCACAAATTGAATATCTTCCTTATAAATAATTTCATATAAGTTAGTCTCCATTAATTCTACACTGTTTTTTATACTCTTTCCAGAAATTATAATACTAGTTTAAACTTCACAACAGTCTCTAAAATCTGTGTATGAGAAAACATTTTGATTTTATAACTATACCCACTTTTGATTATATACATCCCATATGCCATCCATTAATTCATCGTTCAATAAACTATCTATAACTGGATTTAATAATTTAGTACCCATTCCAATACATTCTTCAATTTCAAGAGTAATTTTCATTTTTCTTTTATAAGCATCCCACCTATCTAAAATTATCGAATTTTTAGCCAATCCTTTTATTCTATCAAAGCTATCATCTTCAATGACTGTACCTCTCTCTATTTAAAAAAGTATCTTTAATTACAGTTGAAAGTAATCTCCCATCAAAATTAAAAGTCATAGAAATATACCAAATATCATAAAAATCTTTCATCCTACTAGTAAGTTCAAATCTTTGAAGAATTGCATCTAGTTTTTCAGCTACAGTACTTTCTAATGAATAAGTATGAACCTTTACATCTTCAAACCCATCCAACTGAGCTTTCATATTTCTTATTTCTGTCTTTGGGACAACAACATCACCTACACCAAAACCTATATTTACAGGTGTTCTTGTATTATTTATTTTCCCCATCATTTGAATTGATACTCCAGGATATTTCTTCTCAACCGAAATTGCTTTTATTTTAATAATCTCAAAAACAATAAATTCATTCTCCGTTTCAATACTGATAATATCTTTGACATCATTAATAACATTATCAATCTCAGTTGACTGATTTCTTAACAGAAAATCCATATCTACAGTTGTACGACTTTCAAAATTAGATAATATATAAATAAATAGTCCACCTTTTAAAACAAAATTTTCCATATACTTTGACATTGAAAGCCTTCTTAAGAACTCTTCTTAACATAGTATTTGTAACAACTGCCCAAAAGCAATTCCTGTCATCTTGCTTTTATTCTTTAATCTATCTAATGTTGATTTTGCTTTATCTTTCATAGCCACGTTCCAATCTTATCATATACTTTTTTTTCAACTCTCCTAATTTTTGCATATTCCATAAGCTTCGAAATGTTTTTTTTAGGATCTTTTATATAACTTGTAATAGCTTTGTTAAATAATTCAATTTCCATTTTCTTTTCATATTTTAAACAATCACAAATTAATCGGTCTCTTGAGTATATTTTTACTTCAGTGTCATCAATTTTAGTTTTTTCAACACCTAAGGAAAGCAAATATGGTTCTACATAATATGGCTTTACAAACGGATAATTAAATTTCACTTTAGCTTTAGATATATCTTTATCTACTGCAATGTGTATTTCAAATGGCGTTCTATCACTATAACCATAAAAAAACAAAGCAGTATCAAAACAGATCACTGCATCAGGAAGTCTTCTCATTACAATTCCAATATCACTGATATCTTGACTTGTAAGTTTATAATAACCTTTTGATATCCTTTCTAATATTCTCATATGAATCAACTTTTTAACTTCATACTTTGAAATACCATTCGCATATAATTCAGAAGTCTTCATTATCCCTTTATATTCTTTAAATATTTTTCTTAAATATTTTTTATTCATTACTATCCCTCTCATCCATTTCTCCGCGTCAAAAGAACTGGAGCGGTATTATGGATAAATTATAACATATACAACCTCCTTTGTCTAGAACAGCAAATACATCTTTTCCTTGCTTAAGCGCATAATTAACAGTTAACATACTTCCGCTTTTTTAGTTGCTTCAATAACAATTAAAAAAATCAGCTAAACCACTACAGCAATTGTTGAACCTTTGCCTTCAAGAGCGCCTAAATGCGTGATTTATCAATCCCCTCTACCATTCCACTAACAACTGTATATCCTTTATTTGAAAGAAATTTTGCTATTTTAAATGCAAACTAAAAGGTAATTTTTCAATGCATTTTAATTTATTAGGAAATTTTTCTTCATTATAATTAATTAAATCAATATCCATTTTACTAATTGCTTCTTTGTAATTTTCAAAATCTTCTGAATTTTTCATAGAATAAATTTCATTAAATACAGTTTCATTAATCTTATTGATTTTAAGTATTTCTTCTTCGTTTTCTAAAAACTCATTAAAATCACAAGATACATTTAATGTTAACTTCCTGAAATTTTACGACTCAAAGCCTCATTTTTATAATAATTTGAATGGAAATGAGGTTTTCGTGAGTTAATCATATTATAATTGTTGGCTAATAATATCTGCCATTTTCTTCACTGT
>Ga0256842_1000014_pt1 | contig 149788 bp, 153 predicted proteins | sample 4559240metaG_FD_185973 | JGI IMG/M metagenome (GOLD analysis project Ga0256842, IMG submission 185973) | Hydrothermal vent microbial communities from Guaymas Basin, Mexico - 4559-240 | ecosystem: Environmental > Aquatic > Marine > Hydrothermal vents | place: Mexico: Guaymas Basin | collected... | reverse complement strand
CTACCATGAGCCTGATGGGCTTGGCTGGCCTGCCTTTGTCTGAGTAAAACTTTTCAAATTCCTTCTCAAAGTATTCCCACCGAATTGCTTCGGCCAATCTGTATAAAGGATGTTTTGGATTGAGTTGCTCTTTTAACCTTTGTTGAAACAAACTTAGTTGTCCTTTATCAGGTCCTTTCCCTTTCATTTTGATGTCCCAAATTGCAAGGTGTTGAGCTGATTTTTAGCATATCTTTGCATTTTTGTCAGCCTTATTTCAAGAAAAATGTGTGATAAAATGGTAGGTTAGAGCGTTTTTCAGGGATGACTATCTACCAGATTGTAGTAGCGGCCTTTGGCCTTGTAATAGAGGCCCTTGGTAGCCAATTGTTTAATTTCCTCTAAATCAACGTCTTCTACACCAATAGGGCAAAGGCGACATATTAAAGGCAAAAGATGGAGCGAGTAATTCAGCCCAAAGGTTAAAAACGACCCCTTTTTACTCAAACATCATTCCTCCGGTGGGAGGAGGCATTCTTCTAGCAGGAGGCTGAATCTTTCTCTTAGTGTAGCCCTCTGGCAGAGTAAAGAGGGTATCGTCTAATTTTTGCTTAGAAATGCTTTTTAACTCTATCGCCTCTACTTCCTTGTGATCAACCATTACGGCCTGTTTAACTGGTAGGGGGATTTTTAAATTAAGGTTAGGGGGATAGTCTTTTTGGGTAAAATTGTAACTTCTTTGCTTCCAAGCACTTGCATGCGGGCTTACAGAGGCTAGCTCGTCCTCAAATTTTAAAAAGTTTTCAAAGAGTTTATAATCTTGTTTTGTTATTCCGAGCTTAGTTCCATCCGCTAACCAAAGGGTGATCTCTTCTTCCTTGCCATTCTTTAAAATCTTGTATCCACCGACAACTACCGTAGGGATACCGTTTAGTTTTTCCTTCTTTATAACTACCGGTTTAACCGAAACCTCCGGAGGAGACTGCATTCTCATCATCTGCTTGGCCATCTCCCGCATTTGCGGAGGCATTTGGGCCAGCCTTGCCTTCATTTGTTTCATCATTTCTTTCATGGAAACCAAGGCTTGTTCGTCAATAATGGTATATTCCTGCTGGCCATGGTTGATAACAATGAACTCCTTATGGGGATTGTATTTAAAAATCAAGCTGTATTTTTCTCCTGACTTCTGCACCAAGTCTACCCTTAATTTATCACCTTTTAGATAAATCACACTTGAAACAATATCGCTCTTTCCCTTTCCCACATAATTAAGCGTAAGATCGGCCAAGGCAGTTAAGGGAATAAGCAAGCCTAGAAACAAAATAAAAAAGACTTTTTTCATCACATAGCTCCTTATGTTTTTTCCTTTTATCAAAATCCTACCTAGTTGTCAAATAAAATTTGACTATATTTTTTTGCCGTACCCTTGGTTTACGGGACAGATGTAATAGTTTTTATTACCTCTATCATCCCAAAACCTTGCGAATTTCTGTTACCAAGACCTACATCAAGGGCAAATTGCAATAGGGGTGGAGCACCCTTAAGGTCAAAATATCCCTTCCAGCCTTTAATGATAGTCTTGTTTTTGCCTGTACCAAAATAGACAATGCGTTCATTCCTGTTTCCTTCAAAAAGTGGTGTTATGGAAAGCTCAAAGGGACAGGGATGTTTGTAAAAGACTTCCCATTTCTTCTTTAAATTTTCATTTATCAGCTCAGAAAATTCCTTTTCATAAGGGGTGTAATAATGAGTAATCTTTTTTCCGTCAGGTTTGGTAAATGTAGAATGGACTTCTATCGGGGTAATGGCCTTGATTTTTATATTATCGGTCGTAATTTTTTCTGGCTTTATAACCCCAATAGACAATACTTGTAGTTTATAAGGGCCAAGATTAACCTCTTTGGTTTTAATCAGATTTGTAGCCACTTGTTCAATGATCCAATCTACCGGCGAGGCGAGGTAAAAACTGATCTTTTGGGGAAAGGTAAAGGTTTTTGTTTCTTTATCAAATACTCCTTTTTCCAAGATAGAAGAAAATACAAACAGCCGAAAATGCCTTTTTTTAAAAATAAATCCTTGCTCATGTAACCAGTTTGCATCTGTTTTATCAAGATGAGTATAAATTAAGGCTTGCAGATATTTATTAAACCCAACCGGCAGTACTATTTTCTCTGTTCCGTCAAGTCCTATTTTTATTCTCATACTTTGAAAATCGCAGGCAATAAAAAAGGCCTAACCTTTAACAGGTTAGGCCTTAGTGTTCTAAAACCATTCTGGGTTAGTTAGCATTTAACTCCTTCTCCTGCGGAAAGAGAGGTAAATAACGATAAGAAAGGGAAATCACCAACAAGGCGATGGCTACAACCATCCCAAAAGTTGCCCATTCCTGCCAGCTAGGCATATAACTAGGCCATTTATCAAAGGGATAGGTAGGCACGGCCGAGCTCTGTAAAACCATGACAAAGCGGTTGATGGAAACACCAATACAATCAAATAGGGCACCTAAAATCAACCAAAATTCTTTTTTTCTCAACTTAGGTGTAACAAGAATAATTGCAGGCACAACCCCAAAAATACCCAATTCGGCCACTAAAAGCCAAAGGCCATACGATCCAAACCACCCTTTATAACAATCCATGAGAGTCATACCTTTAGAAGGCAAAACATGTGTGGCCCAATACCAGGTGTCAAGGAGCTTAAAGACGATATATACACATAGCAATGTCCCAGCAATCTTGCCCATTAATTCTAGGACATCATAAGTAACAAGCTTCCTTCGCGTTACCTTTTGCATAAACCAAGTAACTAAAAGCGTTAAGGCTGGACCTGAAGCAATTGCCGAAAGGATAAAGAGAAAGAATGTCCAAGGCCAGATAAAAAAGCCTGTCCGATAGGCAAAGGGACGCGTAAAAAGCACACCAAAGGTGCCACCTAAGGAACCCTGATGGAAGAAGGAAAGAAATGTACCTAAAGCAGCAAAGATAAACATGTATTCGTGGAAGTTGTGGCTTAGGATACGGAGAAACCTGTTTTTATCTAATTGCGGGTTTTCTAAAATAAGAGGGAAATACTCAACACATAGCACCATGAAGTAACAGCTGATACAGAAAGACACCTCTGTCAGCATGGAGTGGACATTAGGATACCAAAAGACATGCCAGGCCCTTAATACTTGACCAACATCAATGGCCAAGATCAATAACGCACCACCATAACAGCACCAACCAATGATGACGGCAATATTGATAATATTCTTGAGCTTATCAATGCCAATGATATACCGTAAAAAACCTGTAAAAAAGGCACCAGCTCCCAGGGCAATTACACCTAGGTCCAAGAAAATCCAGAGAGCAAACCCATAGTAATTGTTCATATGGGTTTGGTTCAAACCCTTAATCAAACAAAGGGCAGTACCATATAGTCCCCAGAGCAACAATAGCAAAACAAAACCAATCCAGATAGCAAATTTCTTAAAATCACACCTCTGTACACCGGGAGGAATTAAAGCAGCATCCATTTCTCCCACTCCTTAATTTAAGATTTTTTATTATATTGTTTATGTTCTTGTTCCAACATCCAATCTAACCGTTCTCTCACCCATGGCTGACGGCTAATGTAATATACACTTGGTTTTGAACCGTAATGTTCTAACAAACGAAAAACATAGGGTTTCTCTTTCTTAAGGATTTGCGAAACCTTACTCTCAGGATCCTTTACATTGCCAAAGTAAATGGCATTAGTCGGACACGCCTCAGCACAGGCAGGTATGTATTCACCATCTTCAAGCACCACTCGTCCCTCAGCAATGGCCTTATCCCGCGCCCTTTGATAACGATGATTGCAGAAAGAACACTTTTCTACCACACCCCGCATGCGGGTAGATACATCAGGATTAAACCCCCTTTCCGTGCCTTTAGGATAGGTGGGATCATACCAATTAAAAACGCGTGCATGGTAAGGACAAGCAGCCATACAGTACCGGCAACCAAAACAACGTGGATAGATCTGACTTACAATACCTTTGGCATCTTTATCCGTGGCATTCGCCGGACAGACATGCACACAAATAGGATCATCACAGTGCATACAAGGTCGGGGTACATAAACCACCTTTGTCTTAGGGAAAGGTTCTCCGTTTGTTACCCGATAGATTACAAGCCAATTAAGGCTGAGATATTTGTCGGTTTCGTCTGTGCGCACCGGGATATTATTCTCTTGCGCACAGGCCACTACACATGCCCCACAGCCTGTACACTTATCAATGTCAATGACCATTACATACTTTTCGGCATGACTTCTTTCTTCTTTATGTTCGTATCCCATGGCTCACCTTTCTCCATTACATTATATTTTTAGCAAGTTTGCCTTACCTAAAACACAAGAAGTTATGCCTGTTGCCTCCTTAACACAACCTAAGAGGGCATAGGCATTTATGCCTTTACCGGCAAGATATTCATCATAACCTTTATGCCCTAATCCCACGGGAATACCTATTACCCCTGGACGAATACACTCATAACAATAGATCCTTACCTTCTCTCTTCCAAACGGGGTTTTGAGATAGACATAGTCTCCATCCCTTAAACCAAGTTTGGCAACTGTTTCTGGGTGAACTTCAATGCATAAATCATTACCCTTTAAGACGGTGTCTGGCAACTGCTTGATAAGATAGGGCACACTACCCATATTCTCGGCCAGAATAAAGCGTTCGCAAGGGATAAGGGTAAAGGGATAATCCTTGCCGTTGCCCTTTACTTCCCAACCCAATTTTGTCTTTATTTCTGCTAAAGTTGCTGGCACAAAATCAAATTTCTTAATTTCTTTTACGACACCAGAATTTGTCCAGACAGAAGTCATTAACTGATCCCACATTGCCCTTGGACTAGAAGGAAGAGGGAATGTCTGATTACCTTTGAGCAATTCCCCTTCACCTCTGGCATAGAGCCTTTCTACAAAATCCTGAAGTAACTTTTTATAATTACTCCAAGGAAGTTCCTGTCCCAAGCCAAGATTTTGAGCAACCTTTAAGATAATATCTCCAGGATGTTGGGTATTATAAAGGGGCTTTCGCACCGGCCTGCTAAGCCCAAACATGGGATAGATAAATCCCCGTGGCGTTGTTACGCCCTCCCACCTTTCTAGATAGAACGAAGTTGGCAAGACTAAGTCAGACTGAAGAGCTGTATCGTTTAAAAATGGAGTAAGAGTAACAACAAAGGGAACATCCTTTAAGGCCTCTCCAAAAAATGTCGGCAATTTATATACAGGATTGGCTTCACAGATAAGGGCCATCTTGGCCTGGCTAAAAGTCGCTAGGTCTTTTATCTCAATATTGCTTACTTCTGGCCAGATCTCCTCAGTGATATCCTTAAAGAAGACTACCCCACCCTTACGGTTAATATTTCCTACAAGGGCATTAAGGGCATGAATGGCCATCACTTCATAGGCACCAGTGGAGTTATAGCCTTTTCCTCTTCCCCATACGGCCAATGGCCGTTTGGCCTTAGCGAATTCACGTGCAATTCTAATAATATCTTTCTCGGCAATACCTGTTTTCTCGGCTACACTTGCCGGTGAGTAATTGGTCAGGACTAACTGCTTAAAGGCCTCAAAGTTGGCGTTATTTGTAAAACGAATGTTATATAGCCCTTCTTTAAGAATTACATAGGCCATACCTAAGGCAAGCAAGGCCTCAGTACCAGGCACTATTGGTAACCACTCATCGGCCTTAACGGCCGTATCGGACATTCGCGGCTCAATCTGGACAAGTTTGGCCCTGGGTTTAAGGCGATCTTCGTGCCAATAGGCATAAGTGGCTTGCAGTTTAACCGGTGCGCCCCAACCTTCTAAGATTTGGCTACCAAAACTCAAAACATAATCTGCATTTTCTAAATCAAAACCAACCGCCCCTCTATGGTCCTGCATGGCCTTAAGGGCTAGGGCCGTACCTGCATCCTGATTAAGATGAACGTAATTAGAAGTCCCATAGGCCTGACAGAACTTCTTTAGCAGCCCTGCCATGACCCTAGAAATTGAACCGTCTATACACAGCAGACCCTCTGTCTCTCCAGAGGATTTCAGCTCTTTTAATTTATTTGTCAGCAGATCAATGGCCTCTGACCAGCTTATTTCCTGCCACTTACCCTCACCCCTATTACCTGTCCGTTTTAAGGGTTTTTTAACCCTTATCTTTTCCTCATATAGATATTGAACACTAGCCGCTCCTAAAGGGCATATACCACCCTGACTGATTGGGTTTAAAAGGCTACCTTCTACTTTAACGACACGATCATCTATTTTCCTTACCTTAAGCCCACATCCTCCTGGACAGAGTTGACATATTGTATAGGTCCAACTTTCTTCGCCTGGAGCCCCTTGGGGCGTCCACCTTTGGCTAAAAAGCACCAGCTCATCTGCCATTCTCCACGGCAGTGGAGAAAACACCGTCCCTAACACCCCACCAACAATAAACTGTAGAAAACCTCTTCTTGTGAGCATGGTCCCCTCTCCTATTTATGACAAGTAAAGCAAGAATTTGGAGCATCATATTTTTTATGACATTTCATACACGCTTCCATTACAATAACTGTATGTTGCGGATACTTAGAGAGACGAGAGTATACATATACTGGCGGTCTATCATTATATCCCATCTTGCCATGACATACCTTACAATTAAACCGGGCAATCTTAAGATGGGCAGCATGCGAGAAAAAGACGTTTTTAGGTTGCCGGGAATAGACAAGCCACGGGACTTCCTTATGTGGCTTTACATAATTTTTAATAAATTCGGCCTCCTCTTTAGAATCTCCTTGTGGCTCTTGGTGGCATTCAATGCACTTATCCAATTTAGGAATACCAGACCAACGACCATTGGCTTCCAAGTAATGGCATTCCTTACAAGCCATTCCTGCATCCTCTACATGGACCTTATGGCTAAAGGCTACGGGTTGAGTCTTTTTGCCGTATAAAGGCGGCACGGCAAAGTGATTACCAAAAAAGAACCAACCTGCCAAAAAGGCTAAGGCAAAGCCACAAACAAATGCCCATCCACCCTTTTTTCCTTGTGTGTTATGTTGAGCCATCCTCTCCACTCCTGCTTTTTTGTTAAAAACACCACCTTAGATTTTAGGGCTTATTTAACCTCATTGACAATTTTTGTCAAGGAAAAAATGAGCAGAGAGAAAAAAATAATGGTAAAGTGCTTGAATGAAACAAAAAACTATGTAATACAGTAATGTGTAATTTGGATAATGGGGGACTAATAGGTTACGCATTTATGCAAAAAGACAAAATGAAAGGTTCAAGTTTAATTAACCGCATTTTAAAACTTAATTTTTTCATGATTAAAATTGCTGTCATTCTTATTGCTGTAGCCTCAATGATGACCTTTGCCTGGGTGAGTGTACGAATGGGATACCATTTTTACAAAATGTGGCATGGCGCTATTCATGCCGATTTCGCTCACGTAATGGTTAACATGGTAGCGGTCATTGATGGTTATCTTTTGGCCGTCCTTCTGTTAATGGTAGCCTGTTCTTTAGATGAACTCTTTTTTGGTACCATTGATTGGTTACCTGAGTGGCTCAAGGTAAAAGACCTTAAGGATCTAAAGCACAACCTCTCTAGTGTGCTTATCATTATGCTGGCGGTCATTTTTATGGAACATCTTTTTGCCTGGCGTAAGCCTGAGGCCACCTTAATGTTTGCTGCCTCTGTAGCCCTAGTTATGATTGCCTTAGTGCTCTATCTAAGAGTGAAGATTATTGAAGACCAAAGAAGGGAAACAAAACCATAGACGCAGAAAGATTAAGTTTTTTATCATAAGAGCTGGAGCATCTTTTTCAATTCTAAGGCATTTTTAATGGCATGAGCAAAGGCATCGTTGTTAAAGTAGATAAACACATCCTTACCAGCCTCATATTGGGTCTTAATAAAGGCAGCGTCTTGGGCAATCTCTTTCGTAGTGTAAAAACCGGTATAAAGTCTCTCTCTGGCTGGGCCATGACGCCTGATATAAAGGAAGGGAAAATCAGAGGGAACATCTACCTTTAACCCGGGCCAATCGGCCATACAAACCGTCATCTTAAACTGCGCAATAAGCTCATACACCGGCTGTTCAAACCATGATCTATGTCTGAACTCAAATGCATGGCGATAGTGCCACCAGGGTCTTAAGGCCAGGATAAATTCCTCTAAACGCACCAGGTTGCACTTAAAACTTGGTGGTAGTTGCCACAGGATCACGCCTGCTTTTTCCTTAAGCTGTCCCACCCGTTCAAAAAAGCGCTCAAGGGGCTCCTTTGCTTCTTTTAAGCGTTTTAGATGAGTGATATAACGGCTGCCCTTGATGGCAAAGATAAAGTTTGAGGGTGTGCGTTTGTACCAGCTACTAAAGGTCTTTGCAGCTGGCAGGCGGTAAAAAGTTACATTGAGTTCAACCGTGTCAAAAAACTGGGTGTAATACTCAAGCTGTTTGGTTTTGGGTAAACCGGTAGGGTAAAATACCCCACCTTCCCAATGGGCATAATGATAACCACTGGTGCCGATATAAATTTTATTCACCCCCAAAGGTAATTCCCTTGATCTCACCAATACCGGTAAGGCTAAAGATAATCATGTATTTACGGTCATTGTAACGGTCGCTATAGGCAAATTCCACGCCCCAACATTGGGCTTGATAACGCAGGCCAACCCTAGTTTCAATATTCTGATGATACTGAAAGGAATGTTTAAAATGACATGTGAATGACCAATTATAAAGTAGTTTTAAAAATGTATCCATACTCAGATCTCTGGTCTTACCTGGACTATATTGGTAGTTGGTATTGAGATAATCACCCCGTTTATCTCTAAGATTAAGGCTGATTTCACTATCTCTTATCCCTTCGCCATAAGGAGAGATCTGGGTTTCGGCATCAAGGCTTACCCCATAGAGGGGATTTAACTGGAGCTCTAGGCGCACATTAGAGAAGGGCCGTCTCTTTTCTCCGGTAGCCAAGGTGCGCCTGGCTTCATCAAGATCATAGCTCTGGCTGGCCTCAAAGCGCAATAGTTCCTTTAGGTTTCCATTCCTCTCCACCAAAAAGTAATTAGTTACTCCGTAGGTAAGCAAGTTTTCTTTACTGAGGTTATCTAGTCCGTCAAACTGGGGGATTTCACTCTGATCCACTTGAGGACGGTAGGTATAGGTTACGCTGGGTTCTATATGGTGAATAAAGATAAAGGGCCAGTTAAAACGGCGCCAGAGGTTGGTTTTAAGATTTAAAGAGGCTTCATAAACAAAGCGACTATAGTTACCGTCATTGGTCAAATATACCGTTTCTATCGGGGTAATTTGAGGGAAAATTTCTATATATTTGTTGTGATAAGGTAAAGAAAGGGTAGGGGCAAAATGAAAGCGATGGCCTTTTACGCCTTCCTGGCGCCAGAAATGGGTATAAATAGTTTGCCACTTTAAGAAAAAGGGAGAATTTAAAAAAGGAGTATCGTTGCGCACAAAGGTAATCTCAGGCAATCTTTGCAGGGTGGTTTCGTCTTGAGTTTTATCCAAATTTTCTGTGTATTTTAGTTCAGCAAAAAGGCTATAATTATCCCAATTTTTGGTTAAACTCAACGTAGATTCTCGCAGAAGGGAATCTTCATCTGTGCTTAAGCCCCGTTTAAAATAGCGCAAAAATTCCTTATGACAATGTTGGTAGTTATCAAGGCCTTCAGTAAACTCTTTCAAGTAATATTGATCGCTTACTATATCCAAATCCAGTTGCAACCGGATATCTTCAGGTAAAAGCTGGTTCATTTTTCCCCGCAACCACCATCTGCGTTTAAGGGACATGATCTCTGGATACGCTGGATTATCATAGTGATCATCAAGAAAGTCAAAGTAAAAGATACCAATATCATTGGGATTTAAGGCATAGCGAAATTCAATGCCCTGCATCCAGCCACGGTTGGTTAGGTAGCGTTGATAAAAGGTCGCGTCCATATTAGGTTTTATCGCCCAGAAAAAGGGCAGGGTAATATCCGTGCCATCTCTTTCAGAATAAGTAAAATAAGGGAAAAGAAAGCCAGATTGCCTTTTTTGGTTAATAGGTAAGGCCAAAAAAGGAACATACAAAAGCGGCACTTTTTTCACCCAAAAGATAATATCTTTAGCCCTTGCCCAACTTTGTAATCTGACCTTCACCTGGCTAGCGCTAAAGTGCCAGGCAGGTAAGGTACCGTCACAACTGGTAATTTCGGCCTTTTTAACCAAAAAGGTATTTTCACCTGTCTTTTGTACCTCTTCACCACGAACATAAAAATGATTTTCGCTGAAAAGCGCATAGGTATGATAGAGTACGCCTTGATAGGTCTTTAAGTCAATCTTGGCCTTATCAGCCCTGATCCAGTCGTTGAGAATTTTAAATAAGATATTCCCTTTTAATAGCGCTTGTTCTTTATTCATATCTACCTGCACATAATCGGCCTCAATGTGGCGTTCTCCCTGATCTAAAATTACTCTACCTGTGGCGATATAAACATTTTTCTCCTTGTCATAGCTAATTTTATTGGCTTTAATCTGGATAGGCAGAGAAGAAAAACTGGCTGCGTTTAGGGAAGAAACCAAACAAAGGAGATAAAAAATGAGGACAGTTATTCGTTTCATACTCAGTCTTTTTCTACCGACAAAAATAACTCTCTAGCCGCAGCTACAGTATATAGAGAACCTGTAATAAGCACAAGATCTTTGTTTTTGGCCAAAGTAAGGGCTTTTTCTATGGCCGCCTTAAGGGGTAAAATAGAGTTCACATGAGGACAATACGCGGCTGCCAATTTCTTTAATAGTTCTGGTTTCATGGCCCGGGGCATATTTGGAGCAGTAGTAATAACATAAGTGGCTAGAGGAGCAATAAGACGTAACATGCCTTTGACCCTCTTATCCTGCATAACTCCTATTACCAAAATTAAGTTTTCAAACTTAAGCGCCTTTAAAGTAACCCTTAAGGCCCGCATGCCATCGGGATTGTGGGCTCCATCTAACACCACCCAAGGGCTTTTTCTTACGATCTCAAATCGGGCCGGCCAGACAGTCTCTTTAAGGCCAAGGCGTATATCTGAAGCGGTAAAGGTAAAATCTTTTTTACTTAAAACCTCCAAGGCACCTAAGGCCAAAGTGGCATTTTTTATCTGATGTAATCCTAAAAGGCCGGGTTGTAGGTGCTTAAAATGCCAGTTCAAACCATAATAATGGAAGGTAAGCCCCGCTTCCCATGCTGATGGAAAACCGTTTTTGCGGTATCTAAAATCCTTACCCAGCCGATAAAAAGGTGCTTGTTTTAAGGCACAAACGGCCTCTACCCAATGTCTCGCAGTCTTTTGCTTTATGCCTGTCACCAAAGGCACGCCCTCTTTAACAATACCTGCTTTTTCCAAGGCAATCTTTTTTAACGAATGTCCCAGCCAGTGTTCGTGTTCAAGCCCTACATTGGTAATAATTGTTATCTCTGGCTGCAGGAGATTGGTGGCATCCAAACGGCCGCCTAAGCCGGTTTCTATCACCGCCACCTCCACTCCCTGCGTGGCAAAGTAAAAAAAGCCCAACAAGGTAAGAAACTCAAAGTAAGTAAGGGTAACAGACAAATGATCTTTAAGTTCCTGCACAAAAAGGGCAAAATCTTCCTTGGAAATAGGCTGGCCATTGATCTGGATCCGTTCCCTCACACTGTGCAGATGGGGAGAGATAAAAAGCCCCACCTTGTAACCAGCCCGCGTAAGGATGGAAGACAAAAAGGCAGCGGTAGAACCCTTCCCGTTGGTACCAGCAATGTGAAGAGATGGAAATTTTAATTGCGGATGACCAAAACGAGCCAGGGCCTTGGCAATATCTCTTAAACTTGGCCTTATTCCCTTAGACTGCAGACTATTTAAAAAGGCAAGGGCTTCTTTATAATCCATGCCGTGGATTTTAGCGCAGGGAAGAGAAATGACAAGGGCCGTTGACACTTTCTGGTTCTTTGCCTAACTTAAAGAGAAAGAAGGGGGGAAATATGTTTACTGGTCTTATAGAAGGAAAGGGTGTGATTACCCAGGTGTATAGGTCTGCCCAAGGTATGGAACTGGTCATCAAACCATTGTTTGAAATGACAGACCTCAACTTGGGTGATAGTGTGGCCGTAAGTGGAGCCTGCTTAACCGTAACCAAGATAGAAAATGATACCTTTTCTGTACAACTTTCTCCTGAAACCATTGCCCGCACTACCTTTAGCAACGTTCAGGTAGGTAAAAAAGTTAATTTGGAGCGAGCCCTGCGTTTGGGTGACAGGCTTGGAGGACACCTGGTAACCGGTCATGTAGACACCATCGCTACGGTTGTTAACCGTCAGGAAAAGGGAGCCCATACCGTCTTTTCCTTTCGCCTTTCTTCTGAATGGATGCGTTATGTGGTAGAAAAGGGTTCCATTGCGGTGGATGGCGTAAGCCTTACCGTTAACCGCTGTTTTAAAGATGGACTTGAGGTCAATATTATTCCTCATACTGCTGCCGTCACTACCTTAGGTGAGCTTAAAATCGGAGATAAGGTCAACATTGAAACCGATCTTATTGGCAAGTACGTGGCTAAATTTGTGTCTGTCTGGGAGGAAAAGCAAGGAATCACTGAGGATTTTTTAAAGGCCCACGGCTTTTTCTAATGAGCGGTGATTTTAAGTGTATTCCTATAACCAAAAGGTCTCGCGCCCTTCATCGGGCAGACTTTGGTTGCCTAAAGGGCGTCTATGCCGTCAATATAACTTTGGGATGTAGTTTTAGCTGTGTTTATTGCTATGCTAGAGGTTATGAACTGGCCCCACCCAAGGGCACTGTTTATCTCTACCACAATCTCCCTTTATTGCTACAAAGGGAAGGAAGGCATCTACCCATTGGTACGCCGGTTATCATTAACACCTCTTCAGACTGCTTTCAGCCCCACCCAGATATTTTAAAGACCACCCATGATACCCTAGCCGTTCTTTTACATCGTGGTTTTCAGGTAGGTATTTTAACCAAAGGGATAGTGCCAGAAGGATTTAAAGGACTGTTTTCTCGGTATGCCAGGCAAATTCAGTTTACGATTGGTGTTGTCTCTTTAAATGAAGATTACTGTCGGCTCTTTGAACCCTATGCCCCTTTAGGGACAAACCGTCTTGCCAGTGCAGAAAGGCTAAAAAGTTGGGGAATCAATGTAAGGGCTCGGCTTGACCCTTTAATCCCCTTCTTTAGTGACACTGAGGAAAACATAAAGTCCCTCTTAGTGGGCTTAAAGGAATGTGGTGTGCAAGAGATCGTTTTGAGTTACTTGCAGCTGCGTCCCCGCATCTTAGAAAACTTCCAAAGAGAACTTCCTCCTCAGATAAGTAAACTTATCTTTAGTTGCTTCCCCAAAAAGCAATGGGAAACCACTGGTAGTAAAACCCTTTCCAAAATGATCCCTCGTTCCCTTCGCTTGAAAGGCTATGCCCGCATTCAAAAAATAGCGCAAGAATTGGGCTTAAAGACTATTATTTGCCGGTGCAAAAATCCTGATCTGGGCCTCAGAGGTAGCTGTTTACCCACGGAATTAAAGACAAAGAAGCATAAAAGATTTTTTCAAAAGCGGCTTTTTGGGTGAAAGCGTGAACTCACACCTAGACATCAGGCAGGAAGTCCTTTAGAATGACATCATGCGTTTTTTTAGAAAACGTCGCAAAAAACTAGGCCTTGCCCTTGGGGGAGGAGCCGCAAGGGGATGGGCCCATATTGGTGTTATTCATGCCCTAAGAGAGGCAGAAATCCCAATAAACTTTGTCGCTGGTACCAGTATTGGCGCCTTGGTAGGGGCCTTCTTGGCCGCTGACAAACTTAAAGTGCTTGAAAGACTAGCCTTGAATTTGGATTGGCTTGATGTGATTAGCTTTTTTGATCTTGTCTTTCCCCGGTCTGGATTAATTGATGGAAAGAAGGTTGTTGCCTTTTTGGGAAAGCACCTTCCCCAAAAAAACATAGAAGAACTCCCTTTACCCTTCGCCGCCGTGGCCACAGACATTATCTCTGGTAAAGAAGTGGTTTTAACTAAGGGAAACATCATTGAGGCCATTCGGGCAAGTATTGCTGTTCCTGGTATTTTTACCCCGGTACATCTAAATGGCTATTTGCTCGTAGATGGTGGTGTCCTTAATCCGGTGCCTGTAAATGTAGTAAAGGAAATGGGAGCCGAAGTCGTTATTGCTGTAGACTTAAACACAAGCATCATCACCCCGGCCATGCGCAAGGTAAAACAACCAAAGAAAGACAAGGATGAGGCCTTTTCTCGTTTTCATTTAAAAAAACTAAAAGATAAATTAAAAGAACTCCCTTATTTGAAAAAATGGACCTCAGAAGAGCCTACCCCTAACATCTTTGATGTCATTTTGACATCTATTTATTTGATGGAACAAGAAATCACGGTCTACAGATTGACCATAGACAAACCAGACATTGTCATAAGACCACAAGTAGGCTATATTGGCTTTATGGACTTTCATAAAGCGGCTTCAGGTATAGCCGAAGGTTACCGAGCGGCCATGGAGAAGATTGTTCAGATAAAAAGTTATGTAAGAATTTAGGGGAAACATGGAAGAAGAATTCATCATAGATTATTTGACGGGGCAAAAGTTGCTAGACTCAGATATGGAAAGGCTACGGCAAAGAGTAGCCCGCTTTTTGGTGGAAGAAAAGGGCTATGCTAAAGAAGACATTGAAAGTAGACAGGTATTTCAAATTCCGGTAGAAAATAGGATCGTAACCGTCACGATTGACTTTCTGATCAATCTGCAAGGAAAACGGCTAATCTTAGTCCAATGCTATCCGACGGCCTTAATCACGAGGGAAAAATACACCTTGGCCTGCGCCCGTTTGATTGAAGACTACCAAATCCCATTTATTGCCATTACCGACGGCTTTGAAGCAGAGGTATTTGAAGTTCCTTCTGGCAAGTTGATTGGTAAGGATTTAAAGCTTATCCCAGATAAGAGCAGTTTAGAAAAGATGCTGCCAGAACTCAAACTTTTACCTTTAAACGAAGAAAGGCGGATTAAAGAAAGAAGAATTCTAGCCGCCTTTGATCTCTTACGCTGTCCGTGTAGGCAGAAAAGCTGTAATTTTACTCCTTCTGCCTGTGCTTAAAGAAATTAATGGTTTCTTTAAAAGAGAGAGGGCGCCGTTTAAAAAATGCTTCTATGTCAGGAATAAGATGAGCAGGCTTAAGTCCTAGTTCTTGACAAAACCAATCCCATTCCTGCTGATCACAATTGATGGTGCGTATCCCGTTGGCCGCCAGTTCTTGATCGTTTATTTCAGTCTGCACATACTGCCTTAAAGCATTAGCTATTTCTGACAATAAATGGCTAATCTCAAGTCCTTCTTTTTGGGCAAATTTTTTCAACCTCTTTAAATTTACCACTGCCCGTTCTATACCCCGAAAGATCTCCTTGGTGCGGTTCTGCGGGTTTAAGTCCCTCAAAATAATGCGCTTGTAACCCTCTATCACTCCTTCTTTTAAGAACACAACCTCCTCAGGCCAGAGCTTTAGCCCTGGCCCTGTAGGAGATGTTGTCAAGAAAAAAAGGCTTTCATAAAAGGCCACTTCCGGCAATTCGCCCGCATGGGCAATAATATCCCTTTCTTCCTCAACTTCTGGCCTTATGTGTTTTATATCATCCCGGTCCATAAGTGTTATCCTCGGTTGTAATTGAATAATTCTTTATCACTTTAAAAGGTGATAAACTTTAAGGAATTTTTGTCAAATATCTTAAATTACTATCCTTTTATTGACAAAGCCAGACAAGTGATAGAATATTGGATAAGTGTGAGAGTGTATGAAGGGAGGGCGAAAATGGAGGCTTATGATCTCGTGATTATCGGAAGCGGACCGGCAGGGCTTACGGCAGGTATCTATGCGGCCAGGGCTAGATTAAAGGCCGTGATTTTAGAAAAAATGCTCCCTGGAGGGCAGGTTATAACTACGACCAAGGTAGAAAACTATCCAGGATTTCCTGAAGGGATAGATGGACCTGAATTGATGATGCGCTTTGAAAACCAGGTGAGAAATTTAGGCATGGAGATAAAAAGCCCCTTTGAGGTAAAAAAGATTGAACTCCAAGGGGAGAAAAAGATTATTCATGGTGACGCCGAAACGATAGAGGCAAAAGCCCTTATCATAGCTACAGGGGCGCGGTTTAAACATTTAAATGTACCAGGGGAAAAGGAATTTATTGGAAGGGGTGTTTCTTATTGTGGCACCTGTGATGCACCTTTTTTTCGTAACTTAGAAATAGCCGTAGTGGGAGGAGGCAATACAGCCATCGTTGAGGCCTTACATTTAACTAAGTTTGCCAAACGCGTATATGTCATTCATCGGCGAGACCGACTGCGGGCAGAAAAGGCCTTACAGGAAGAAGCCTTAGCAAACGAGAAGATTAGCTTTATTTGGAATACGGTCGTCAAAGAAATCAGGGGGAAAAACAATGTTGAATCCCTTCTGCTTGAAAATGTAAAGACCAAAGAAACATCTGAACTTAAAGTGCAGGGGTGTTTTATCTTTATTGGAATCATGCCTAACTCAGAATTGGTGGAGGGTTTGGTTGAACTAGACGAAAGTGGGTTTATCGTCACAGATGAATATTGCCGCACCTCGGTGCCTGGAATATTTGCGGCCGGAGATGTGCGTAAAAGCCCCTTAAAACAAATCGCCACGGCCGTAGGCGAGGGGGCTATTGCGGCCGTAAGTGCCGAGAGATATCTGAGTGGTCATGAGGGGTGATAAAACCAAAAATAAGGCCAAACCCTGAAATCTCGGATTTGGCCTATTTACTTTTTTAAGAAAAATTCTTCAGGAGTTAAAATTTCCTTTTTTGTTTTTCCTCTAAAGTGTTTTGCCTTCCATGTCAACATTATGGAAACATTGCTTTTTTTCAAACACATCTAAAATCAGCGCATCTAAAAAGGCTATCTGTCTCAAAATCATCTTTATTATTTCTCTGTAATCAAAATTATTTCTCTGTAATCAAAACAAATCTTCTTTTCTTCTTTATTTGGCAATAGAATAGTGGTATTGAATATTGAAGGGAAACTTATAATAAATTCTTTTAGCTGATCTTTGTTTAAGTTAAATGATAAAATGCCAGCAATTTCAAACAGGTTATAAATGCTTGTAAATCCTCTCATTTCTCTATTTATGAGAAGGTCTATGATTTTTTTATTTGTCTCGTAGGTTTTATCATTTTTATACCGCAAGTGAATAACGTAGATATTTGTGTCTATAAATACCTTGAGTTTTCATAAGGCATTTTCCCCTATATCTTGTTTTCTCCATCGCCTCTTGCCATGTAGCAAAGTAAGGTCTTGTGTGTTTAAGCCATTTCTCTATCTCTTTAAGAGAAAGGTAGCCTGGTTTTTGCCCTTTTCTTATCTGTTCTATGGCTGTACTCGGGATGTCTTCTTTGGCGAGTCCCCTTCTTAATATATCTCTTATCACCTCACTTCTTGTTTTACCTGTTTCTTTAGCTATTTCATCTAGTGTCTTTTAAAAAAATCAGCTATTCTGAGACTTAAAATTGACATAAAACTTTCTCCCTATTTTTTATATATTTTAAATTTGCAATACTTTCTTTACCTTCACAAGAAGCTTGGGACAGGCTAATATAGAATTATGAAAGTCAATTTCCCCTATAAAAAACGTTATTATGATTTTAATACCTTTTTACGACAGCAGTTTGGTTGCCGGGTGCATAAGATTAGCCTGGACGCAGGATTTAGCTGTCCTAATCGCGACGGCACCAAGGGCACCGGTGGCTGTATTTACTGTAATCCCTATGGCTCTGGGACAGGGGCCTGGGCACGAGGTCTCAGTATTTCTGAACAAATCAGACAGGCCAAGGAGTTTTTAAGCAGGCGCTATAAGGCCAAAAAGTTCATTGCCTATTTTCAATCGTTCTGTAATACCTATGGGCCTTATCCGCGGTTAAAGGCCCTTTATGAAGAGGCCTTAGCTCATGAAGACATCGTCGGCCTGGCTGTGGGTACAAGGCCTGATTGTGTAGATGAAAGGATCATCAGCCTCTTGGCCAGTTATACTGACCGCTACCAAGTCTGGATAGAATATGGCCTTCAATCTATCCACGATCGCACCTTGAAATTAATTAACCGTGGTCATACTTATGCCGATTTTTTAAAGGCGGTGGAAATGACGGCTGGAAGAAAGATTTTAATCTGCGTCCACATTATCTTAGGCCTACCTGGGGAGAACAGAGAAGACATGCTCGCGACCGTTAAGGCCCTGGCCCAATTACCTATAAATGGAATTAAGTTTCACCATCTTTATGTTATCAAAGGGACAAAGATGGCCGAAATGTATCTTAAGGGAGAATATACCCCCCTTAGCCAAGAAGAATATGTAGAACTTTTAATAGAGGCTTTGGAGTTGTTACCACCTCATATTGTCGTCCAGCGGCTGATGGGCGATCCTAGAAAAGATGAACTCCTTGCCCCTGCCTGGTCATTACGCAAACGGGAAACCTTAACTCTCATTGAAAAACGGCTGGAAGAAAAAAATACTTGGCAGGGAAAGCGGTGGCAGCAAAATTGATTTATTTTTCTATCTATTGTCTTAATTGGAGATTTGTTGGCCTGGCCTTTCATGGCAAGCTTTGTGGGCTGGTAATGCCAGATTTTGAAACTAAAAAACTACCTTTACTTACTTCTACACCCTGCCTTAAACACCTAAGGCGATATTTAGGAAAGATTACCTTAAAAGAGAAATATCTCCCGCTTGCAATGTTATGTCAAAAAGAATTAACCCAATACTTTAATCAAAAATTAAGCCAATTTTCGGTACCACTTGTTTTGATCGGCACGCCCTTTCAAAGGAGTGTTTGGCAGATCCTTTTAAACATACCCTATGGCCAAACGCTGACCTATAAGGCCCTAGCCCAACAATTAGGCAAACCAAAGGCCCCTCGGGCCGTAGCCCAAGCGTGTCGGGCCAATCCCTTGCCCATTTTTATTCCCTGCCACCGCGTTATTGGCAAACAAGGGCTAACCGGATATAGGTCTGGTCTAAAGTGGAAGCAGTATCTCCTTGATTTAGAAGGGGCTTATTGGTAATAACGACATACTTGCGCCTTTGGGTGACAAAGTAATAACCTTTACTAAGAAAGTCCTTTAAGATACGCTTAGGCACTACACAAAAGATGCGTTTTTCTCCTTTCCACCACTCCCAGAAGGTCTTGTTGTCAATCAGAATTTTTTTGTAATCATCGTTGGTTTCAAACTGTGTCTCCCGCGGAATGTCCACTAGCACCGTAGGCCGCTTTACATAAAAGGGTAATGCCCTAAGAAAACATTTATATTGCACGATAAGGTCATTAGGCCCAGCCATCTCTCTAATGGTTACCCCTAGGCTGCGATAGGTGTTGATGGGCAATTTATCCCCGTAACACAAAAGGGGTAGCATGAAGGCATTGGTCATGGCCAAAAGGCAGATAAAGTGGATCCAGACCTTTCGCAAACGCAAAGAAAGATAAAGGGCCAGGGCGATAAGCATAAAAAGAATGGCTTCAGCCCACCAGAGGGACTTAAGCTGTTGCCATTCCAGGATATTGCCGTGTCCTCTAAAGAGAGGAATGGCCATAATCAGAGCAGCAAGGGCAAAAAGAAGGCAGATAAAGGCCATTGTCCCCTGTAACAGTTTGGCCCAACGGCTACCATCCACATCCGTTCGCTCTGCTTCTGACACCCACCATTCAGCGATTAAAATGGCCAGAGGAGGCAGACAGGGAAGGATGTAAAAAGGCAATTTGGTGCGCATAAGGCTGTAAAGGACAAAGGGCACCACCGCCCAGAGAAAGAAGAAAAAGTGCATCTTCTTGAGATGCCGCAGGGTGCGCGCTATGGCCGGAATGGCATAAAGCGTCCAAGGAAAAAGCAAAGCAGGCAAGATAGGCAAATAATAATACCAGGGATGCGGATGCCCCATGGTACCAGTCTCTATGCGGGAAAAAAACTGGGTCTTAAGAAAATAAGTAAAAAGCCCCTTATTGTGTAAGCACACCCAGACATACCAAGGCAGGGCGATGATTAGAAATAGGGCCATCCCTTTTATAGGCTGTGTTTCTTTTATTCTTTTTATCTGCCCGGTAAAAATAAGATATAAAAAGCAGGTTACACCTACTAAGATAGGGGCTACAGGACCTTTAACCAAGGTACTTACCCCCAGCACAATCCATCCCCATAAAAGGCTACTTTGTCCTCTTTCCCAGCGCAAAAAACAATACATGGCCAGACAGATAAAAAAGAGCAAATAAAGGTCAGTCGCCACTACATGCGTAGCCCCTAGAAAACCAAGCATGGATATAAGAATTAAGACACTGATTGCCCCTACCCTCGTGTCAAAGGCCAGACGGCCCAACAAAAAGACCACACCCAGGGTAAGCAGGCCAAAGACACCTAAAAAGAAGCGTGCGCCCCATTCATTTTCTCCCAAAAGGGCATAACCCAAGGCCGTCATCCAGTAAGTAAAAGGGGGTTTGTGGAAGTGCTTAATGAAGTCAAAGTGAGGGGTAATAAAGTCCTTGCCTTGGAACATCTCCCAGCCGATTTCGGCATAGCGGGCATCGGTAGTCTCTAAAAGGCCGTAACTACCAAGGCGAAAGAACAAAAAATATGAACAGATTCCCAATAAGGCTAACGCAATGACTACCTTTTTCATGCTGTTTCACCCTTAAAAAGCATAATGTTACGGATGTAAATGATAGAATTAACCGATTGTCCCAACATAAAGACAGGATCCCTAAGATGCAGGGCATAAATGAAAAGAAGGGTACTGCCAATAAGGGAAAGGTACCAAAAGATTTTGGGCACGGTGGAACGCTTTTTTTTCTCTGAAACAATCCACTGCACGATAAAGCGGGAGGCAAACACGGCTTGAGCAATAAAGCCCAAAATGAGCCAACCGTTTAGTTTTAAGTGCGTTAAAGACAAAGATCCCATAACCTACCCCTGAAGGAAAATCAGAAAGCAGGTTAACATCAAGACAACAATTACGCAAGAGAAGGTAGGAGCTGGCTGATGAAGAAAGGATGTAAGTCTGAATTACGGGAGACAACCTTTCTCTTGACTTAAGTCCTTTCCCTGGTATATTCATTCCAAATGGATGGTGAGTGGCATGTTCTCCCTGTTGATCGTGATTGCGTAGAGAGGCTAAAGAGGCAACTAAGACTTCCCTCTTTGTTGGCCCATATCCTCTTTCACCGTGGCCTTACCGAACCTGAAGAGGCTTATCGGTTTCTTTACCCACGTCTCACCTATCTTTATGATCCCTTCCTATTAAAAGATATGGATAAAGGCATAAAACGCCTTTATGAGGCCATCTTAAAACAGGAAAGAGTAGTTATTTATGGAGATTACGATGTAGATGGCCTTACGGGCACAGCCATTTTATATCTATTTTTAAGACCACTTTTACCAAACATCGGTTGCTACATTCCCCACCGCTTAGAAGAAGGATATGGCTTAAACGCAGAGGCCATTAAAAGAATTGCCGGGCAAGGAGTTACTTTGTTGATCACTACCGACTGTGGCAGTAGCGATGTGGAAGAGGTCAAGCTGGCTAAATGCTTAGGTATGGATGTAATCATTATTGATCATCACGAAGTCCCCCCCCTTTCCCCTCCTGCTTATGCCCTCATTAATCCCAAAAGGCCAGATTGTTCCTTTCCTTTTAAAGAATTGGCTGGTGTAGGCGTAACTTTTAACTTCCTTATTGCCCTGCGCCAATGGTTGGTAAGAGAGGGCTTCTGGTCACAAGAAACAATGCCTAACCTCAAAGAATATCTAGATTTGGTTGCCCTTGGCACCGTGGCCGATATGGTGCCTCTTTTGGATGAAAATCGGATTTTTGTTAAATGTGGTCTAGAAGTCCTAGCCCATACGCATCGTCCAGGCCTTAAGGCATTAAAGGCTGTCTCTGGCCTAAATCACCATCTTACCACGCGGGATATCTCCTTTCGGCTGGCTCCTCGGTTGAACGCTGCTGGCCGTATGGCCACACCAGATACAGGCTTAAAGCTTCTTATTACCCAAGACGAAAAAGAGGCAGCAAGTTTGGCCCAAACCCTGCATGCCCTCAACAAGGAACGTCAGCGGGTAGAGGAACGCATTTGGCGAGAGGCTCAACTTATGTTGCAAGAAACAGGCCAAGGGGTGCTGGCTAAAGAAGACTGGCATCCCGGTGTCATTGGAATCGTGGCCGGCAAATTAACTGAGGCCTTTAAACGGCCCATTCTCCTTGTCAGTCTTCAAGGAGAGGAAGGCAGGGGCTCTGGTAGAAGTATAGAGGGCTGTGACCTCTTTTGGATCTTATCTCAATGCGAAGGCTATCTTAAAGGCTATGGTGGTCATAAAATGGCGGCAGGCTTTACGGTAGAAAAAAAGGATCTCAAGGAATTTACCTCTCAATTTGAGCAAATTGTAAAAGAAGTATTAAAAGAAGTTAGACCCGTAAAGCTACCCATTGATGCCGAAGTTAACCTTACCGATCTGAGTCCTTCTTTTTGGTCCTACCTTTCTTTCCTTCCTCCTTATGGATTTGGCAATCCTGAACCCATTTTCTGTGCGAAAGATTTAAAGGTAAAATCTGCCTTTCTTCTCAACGAACGCCATTTAAAACTAGTAGTAAGCCAAAAAAATACTTCTTTTGAGGCCATCGGCTTTAACTTTGCCTCCTTTTATCCTCCTCCCAATCCCCTGCAAATGGCCTTTGTGCCTTATGAGGAAATTTGGCAAAATCGGCGCTTGTATAAACTCAGAATTCAGGCTATGAAGGGATCTAATGCATAAGTTTGGGCAGCCAGAGGGCGATTTGGGGAAAGGGAATGAGGATAAGAGCACAGAGAATAAGGGAGATAAGGAAGGGCAATGCCCCTTTAAAGATTGTTGGTAAAGGCACATCTTTAGCAATCCCGCTTACGACATAGACATTTACGCCGACCGGTGGTGTAATAACCCCCATCTGGGTCACCAAAACAATAATCACGCCAAACCAGATGGGATTATAGCCCATCATCGTCACTACGGGATAAAAGATAGGAATGGTCAACAAGATTAAGGCCAAGGCGTCTATAAAGCAGCCACCAATAAGATAGATGAGGATAATGATGCCCATGACCAAACCATGGGGAAGGGGAAGGTGGGCAACCCAATTGGCTAAGGTGTAAGGGAGGCGGGTAATGGCCAGAAAGTGACCAAAGATTGTCGCCCCAGCCACGATGATGAGGACCATGCAAGAGATACGGGTGCTTTCAGAAATGGCCCTTATAAAACCTTTAAAGGTCAAGCGCCTACGTAAAAATGCCAGTAAAATGGCCCCACCGGCCCCTATACCTCCGGCCTCAGTCGGCGTAAAGATACCCGCAAACAATCCTCCCATAACCAAGACAAACAAAAATAGGGTTTCTATAACTCCACAAAGGCTTTTTCTCCTTTCCTGCCACGAATTTTTCTCTCCTTTAGGGGCAATTTCTGGATTAAGTTTGGCCCAGATATAAATAGTAAGGATAAAAAGGCCAGCCAAAATGATGCCAGGGACAATACCCGCTATGAAAAGCTTGCCGATAGACTGTTGGGTCATAATACCGTAGATGATGAAGATCACACTTGGGGGAATGAGAATACCAAGGCTCCCCCCCGCCGCTACCGTGCCAGTAGCCAGTTTCATGTCATAGCCATATCTTTTCATCTCCGGCAGGGCAACCGTAGCCATCGTTGCTGCGGCGGCGTTGGTTGAACCACAGATGGCAGCAAATCCAGCACAGGCCCCAATCGTGGCCATGGCCAACCCTCCAGGTAAGTGACCTAAAAAGGCATAGGCCGTGTCATATAGGCGCCGACTAATGCCGGCGTGAAAGGCCACTTGTCCCATGAGGATAAAAAGAGGAATAACGGTTAGGTTGTAAGAGCTAAAAGTCTCATAAATATCTTTGATGACAATGCCAAGACCAGCCTTAAAGGAAATCAAATACCAAAACCCGGCAAACCCTAAAAGGGCCATGACAAACCCTACCGGCATCCGGCTAAAAAGAAGGACAATTAAAAGCCCAACCCCAACCAAACCAACCAAAGTAGGATTCATCCTTTTTTCCTGCCTTGAAAGAGGTTTCTTAACTCCGTTACTAATACAAATGAAACCATGAACGCGGCCAAAGAAATAGCAAAAAGGATGGGATAAAGAGGAATTTGTAGGGTCATAGAAACCTCATGTCCTCTTTTAAGCTCAAGGCCATGTTGAAACCCGGCATAGCCAATAAAGAGAAAAAGCAAGATGCCTAAAAGATAGCTAAAGACAGAAATAACTTTCCTTATCCTTTGAGGAAAACGGCTTACCAATACTTCTACCCTTACATGTCCTTTTTGTCTGGTCGTTTCTGGAAGGGCAAAGGCATTAAGGATAGCTCCTAAAAAACCAACAATTTCATAAGTGCCAAGGATTGGATGCCCAAAAAGACGCAAGACCACATCAGTACAAGTAAGGACCGTCATGGCAACAAGGGCCATGCCGGCCATAATGTTAAAAAATTTGCTTACATGTTCAATAAAAACAGAAAACCCTTGCACTGATGTTGCCTATTGGTACTCTTTAATCATCTCTTTAATCGCCTTAACGTACTCCTCAGCAGGTAATCCCTTGGCCTTCATTTTTTTAATATATTCAGCAATGACTAGTTGGGCCCGACCTACCCAGCGTTTGGTCTCAGATGGGGAAAGCTCAATGATTTTATTGCCAAGATTTAGAGTAAAGGCCCTTCCTTCGGCATCGCTCTTATCCCAAGCTTGGCCATGTTTTACAATCCATTCTTGGCTTACTTCGGTAAAGACCTTTTTTATATCTACAGGTAAGCTATTCCACTTTTGTTTATTCATAATGACATACATGACGGTAGTATAACCAACGGCCTTACAGTCTATGGTATAATTTATTACCTCTGCCTGCCGCCAACCCTTTAAGGTTTCCATCGGGGCAAAGGTACCGTCTACTACCCCCCGCTGTAAGGCCTCATAGGCCTGTCCTTGACTCATGGCTACAGGTACGGCCCCTAAGGCCTTGACCAATTTGGCACTAAAGCCCGTGCAGCGGATTTTCATCCTCTTTAGATCTTCTAACCGATAAACGGGTTTTTTGGTATGTAAAAGTCCTGGTCCGTGGGCATGGAAATAAAGTGGTTTAACTTCATTTAATTCTTTAGGATGAAAACGCCGATAAAAGGCATTGGCTACTAAGGTAGCCGTCTTACCGCTAGGATAGCCTAAAGGCAGATCAAGGGCCTCCATGCTAGGAAACCTGCCCCGTGTGTAAGCAAAGCAGGACATGCCTATATCCACAATGCCTTTTAAAACACCGTCATAAATCTGCCCTCCTTTAAGTAAGGCCCCACCAGGAAAATAATTGATTTTTACGCGTCCGTGCGTACGTTTTTCTATCTCTTTGATCCAGGCCTCCGCCAACCTTGATTGGACATGGGTAGGAGGAAAGAAATTGGCGTAGGTCAATACAATTACCTTTCTTCCTGCCTGCCCTTTAGCAACCACTGCCAAAATAAACGTTAAAAAAGCGAACAAACAAAAAATTTTTCTCATTTTCCCCTCCTTTTCGCCTTTGCGGGCTTAAAATACAATGTCTATTGCAAAATTGCAAGTTTCCCATTGCCATTTTAAGCAAATTGTGTAAAATACCTGAAAATTACGAGGGGACAGTAAAAATGTTTGAAAATCTTAGTGAAAAGATAAGTGCAGTTTTTAAGAAGCTTAAAGGCAGGGGACACCTAACTGAGGAACATATTAATCAGGCCTTAAAAGAGGTAAAACTTGCCTTGCTTGAGGCCGATGTTAATTATAAGGTCGTTAAGGAATTTCTTAATCGGGTTAAGGAAAAGGCCCTGGGGCAAGAGGTAATGCGTAGCCTCACCCCGGCCCAGCAGGTAATAAAGATTGTCCGAGATGAGTTAACCCTCTTAATGGGCGGTACAACCCCAGAGTTAAATCTAAAGGGTAAGGTACCGGCAGTGCTGATGCTCGTAGGCCTACAGGGTTCGGGTAAAACAACTACTTGTGCTAAGTTAGCCAAGTTTTTAAAAGAAAAGCGGGGACGCCATCCCTTTTTGGTGCCAGCCGATGTCTATCGTCCAGCAGCGATAGAGCAGTTACAAAAGTTGGGTGAGCAGATTAAGGTTCCGGTTTATCCTTCTAAGCCAAATCAAAACCCGGTAGAGATTTGTTTGCAGGCCGTAAATGAAGCCCGTCAAAAGGGCTATGATACAGTGATTATTGATACAGCTGGCCGGTTGCATATAGACGAAAAGATGATGGAGGAGCTTAAGCAGATAAAGTCCCATATTGTCCCTCAAGAGATCCTTCTTGTAGCCGATGCCATGACCGGCCAGGATGCGGTCAATGTAGCCAAAAGCTTTAATGAGGCCCTTGACCTTACCGGTGTTATCCTCACCAAGATGGAAGGCGATGCCCGTGGAGGCGCGGCCCTTTCTATCAAGGCCGTCACCCAAAAGCCGATTAAGTTTATCGGTGTAGGTGAAAAGTTGGATGCCTTGGAGGTTTTTCACCCTGATCGGGTAGCCTCCCGCATCTTGGGTATGGGCGATGTCCTTTCCCTGATAGAGAAGGCCCAAGAAGCCATTGATGTAGAAAAGGCCAAGGAATTAGAGAAAAAGCTACGGAGAAATGAATTTACTCTAGAGGACTTTCGGGATCAATTAAGGCGTATCCGCAAGATGGGTTCTTTGGAACAAATTTTGAGCATGCTTCCAGGCTTTGGTCAACTTAAGCAGTTAAAGAATATTCAGATAGATGAAAGACAACTGGTACGCATAGAGGCCATTATCAATTCTATGACCAAGGAAGAACGGCTGCGGCCAGAAATTATTAATGGCAGTCGGCGCAGACGGATCGCCAAAGGTAGCGGTACTACGGTGCAAGAGGTTAATCGCTTATTAAAAGAATATGCCCAGATGAAAAAGATGATTAAACGCTTTACAAAAATGGGAAAAAAGGGTAAAAGAATAAATCTAAGTAGTTTGTTTAGTTAAAGAAAGGAGGTGATGGAGGGATCAAATGGTCAAAATCAGATTGATGCGGATGGGAGCAAAGAAAAGGCCGTTCTATCGCATTGTGGCTGCGGATGCACGTGCGCCGCGTGACGGACGTTTTCTGGACATTTTGGGAATATATAATCCTTTGACGGACCCACCAGAAGTGAAGTTAGATAAAGAAAAGCTCCAAAAGTGGGTGGGACGAGGAGCGCAGCTTACAGGAACGGTAAAAGGTCTGTTAAAAACACAAGGACTTCTATAATTAAAGTGGAGGTGCAACATGCTGAAGGATTTAGTAGAATATATCGCTAAGTCTCTGGTTGACAATCCTGATGCCGTGCAAGTAAAAGAAATTGAGGGCGAACAAACTTCAGTGATTGAATTGAGGGTAGCTAAGGAGGATTTAGGTAAGGTAATTGGTAAGCAGGGACGGACGGCAAGAGCAATTCGCACCATTTTAAGTGCTGCTTCTACTAAGGTAAAGAAGAGAGCGGTTTTAGAAATTATCGAATAAAATGCCGATGCAGGAGGATGATCTTCTCCTCATCGGGAAGGTAGTCAGAACTCATGGTATAAAGGGCGAGATTGGAGTTTTGCCCTATACCGAATCGGTAGCTTCATTTAGGGCCGCGGGTGAGGTGTATCTCAAGCCTAAAAGCGGCCCTTTGCAGCTTTTTCATATTGAGGCTGTCAGGCCCCATAAAAATATTTACATCGTTGCTTTAGAAGGCATTGAGAATATTAATGAGGCTGAACCCTGGGTAGGGGCCTATGTCTATCGCAAAAAGTCTACTCTTCCCCCACCAGATCGGAAAGCAGATGAATATTATTGGTATGAGGTAATTGGGCTTGAAGTGCGCAGTCAAGACGGAATGGTCTTAGGTAAAATAACTCAGGTATTTAATACTGGTAGTAATGATATTTTTGTCGTCTATAATAAAGAGGTAAAGAAGGAATACCTTATTCCTTCTATTGCCGATGTGATTATTAAATTTGACTGGGAAAACCGCATCTTGTGGATAAATTTTATTCCTGGTCTGGAATAAATTGGAGCCCATGAGATGTCTTCTGCCCCATTCATTCTTATCATTGAAGATGAACCTACAATTACTGAGTTTTTAAAAACTGGGCTTACCTATGAGGGTTATCAGGTACTCGTAGCTGAGAATGGTAGGGATGGTTTAGACTCTCTTAAAAATCATGACATTGACTTGATTATATTAGACATTATGCTTCCGGATATAGATGGATTTGAAGTATGTCGCCGCATTCGGGCAAAGGGAATTAATATTCCTATTCTGATGCTTACCGCTAAAAAAGAAATTTCCGACCGGGTGAAAGGACTTGACTTGGGGGCAGATGACTATTTAACCAAGCCTTTTAGTTTTGATGAATTATTGGCCCGTATTCGGGCCCTTCTTCGTCGGGCTGGATGTAGATTTGAATCCTCGGAACTGCGTGCGGCCAATATTATCCTTAATACAGACACGCGTGAAGTCTTTGTAGATGGAAAGTCCATCTACCTTACTCCTACCGAATTCGCCTTGCTTGAACTCTTTATTCGCCATCCACGCCGGGTCTTTACTAGAGAAACTCTCCTTAACCGAATTTGGGGGTACGATTATGTCGGCAACACAAATATAGTAGATGTACATGTAAGTCATCTAAGAGAAAAAATAGGGGACAAACCTCCCCGTTTGATTCGCACTCATTATGGCATAGGCTATGCCTTTTATCCGGAGGATGAATGAAATTATGGGACAAACTATCCTTACGCACACGCCTAACCCTGTTGCATTCTGGCCTATTAGCATTGATTGTCTGTATATTAGGTGTTACCTTTTTTATTGATACCCGCAACTTACTTATTGAAAATACAGCCTCCCATTTACGGGCGCGGGCAAAACCTATTATTGAACACTGGCTATATGGCCAGAAAAATCATCTGCCAACTAGTGATGATCTGAAACAAATTGCCAAATCTCTAGCCCGTGATCTTACCTCGCGTAATACAGTGGCCTTAATCTTAGATAAGCACGGGAGAACCATCGCCAATGGGAAAATGCTTCCCGAAGAACCTTCCCCTCCTTCGCCTAATCCTGTCTATTATTCCCAAGCATTAGCTGGAAAGAATGAGGTTAACTATATTATCTCTCAGTCAAATCATCACACTTTGGTAATTTTAATCCCTTTACGTCAAACCCCTACAAGTCAAAAAATTATAGGCGTAGTGCAATTAAGTTCTCCTTTAACCTCGGTAGAACAAACACTCTTCTATCATGGGCTATACTTAGCAACAGGGGCCTTAATCACACTTTTTATGGGCTTTGGCTTAGGTTTTTTATTAACTTCATCTGCTCTCAGAGGGTTAAAACGTGTGATTAACATATGTCAAGAAATTTCAAAAGGTAACTTAAATCTTAGGGTAAATCTTCCTAAGCGCCAAGATGAAATAGGTCAACTTGCACATGCCTTTGATAAAATGGTTGAATGTATTGAATCTACCTTTGAAGCTCAACGTCGTTTCGTCGCAAACGCTGCGCATGAGCTGCGTACTCCGCTTACTGTCTTACGCGGGTCGTTAGATGTGCTCTTAAGAGGTTCTCAGGACGATCCAGCAGCGGTTACCCGTCTTTCGCAAGGGATGTACCAAGAAGTAACAAGACTTGCCCGCTTGTGTGACCAACTTCTTGATTTGGCCAAATTAGAAACATCTACAAAAATTCAAAAAAGGCCATTAAATCTCAATGATTTTTTTAAAAACTTTATTACTCAGGCTCAACTTTTAACCCAAGGCCGAAGGATTGTCCTCAGAGAAGGCCCTTTTGTTACTCTGGTGGTTGATCCCGATATGCTAAAACAAATTTTGTTTAACCTGCTTTACAATGCTATTCAACATACAGATGAAACTGGTACTATCACCTTGGGATGGAAGCTCATACCTAACCAGGTGGAAATATGGATAGCAGATAATGGAGAAGGCATCTCGCCCCAGGACCTTCCTCACATATTTGAACCATTTTATCGGGGCAAAAATGCAACATCTAAACGTAAAAAGGGAACAGGTCTTGGCCTTGCACTTGTAAAATCCATGATTGAAGCGCATAATGGACATATAGAAGTAAAAAGTCAATTAGGCCAAGGGACAGTCTTTACCTTTAGATTGCCTTTACACTAAAATCTTAATCTTTTCTTAATCTTTCTTTTAGAAGTTCTTAAGCCTCTTTTGATATCTTTATTAAAAAAAGCTAAGGAGGTGATCTTAAGATGAAAAAGATGCTCATAGGCGTATATTGGCTTATTTTAACTGGATGTGCACCAGGTCCACCCCCACCTCCTCTATTTGGAGGTCCAGGCGCTCTTGGTATAGGTTGGATTATCCTTGGTCTCATTGCATTTGGAATGACTATTATATGGAAAAAAACCAATGAAACTCCTTCTGTAAAAACGGACTATATTACTGATGCCCTGAATGACATAAATGAGCGGTTAAAGAGATTAGAAGAAAAAATGAAGGATTTAGAAAAGAATTTGGGAAGAGATGGTTAGATAATTTAACAAATAAGGAGGTTTGGTATGAGAAAAATTACTTTAGTTATTATGGCTATAGCAATAATTTTAGGAGGTGTAACTATGAGTAAAGCTCAACAACCCCCACCTATTTTACAACCAGAACAACAAGCTGTTCCTCCACCAGCTCAAACACCACCAGCCCAGGCACCACCAGCGCGGATGCCAGCCCCTCCACCAGCCCAAACACCACCTCCCCCAGAACAAACGACAGTTGTTCCTTCTAATTTTCTTGGAAATGCAGCTCAGGCTGTAGAAACGGCTAAGGAAGCCAAGAAATATTTCTCTCCAGGTAAGATATGGACACAGCAGGCACCAAGGGGAGAAGTGATAATTAAGGCCGCTATTATTTATCAGGGAGTAGCTGTCGGGGCATTAGAATTTAACCCTTTAGATGGGACAGTTTTACCACGAGGGTATCATCCACGTGTGTTTAATTCCCACGTCTCACTAGAAACAATCAGGCAAAAATTGCCCACTGTTGTTTCTGGACTAACAGTCTTAAACGGGGCCGAATATCGTGAACCAGAGGCCTGCTGGGTTATTCCTATCGCCTATAATAGCAAAATTGTAGCCCATATAAAGATTTCCTACGATGGGACTCATATTATCCCTGACTATCCTACCTCACAGGAAATGCAAGCGTTTGGACGGTAAAACACCATAAAGGACAGCCCTTGGGGGGCTGTTCCTAACTAAATTTTTCTTTTGCCCACCAAATTTCTTGACACCACAGGCACCAGTGGTTATTTTTTAAGCCAGGGGCAAAAATGTATAAGGATTACTACGAAATTCTCGGTGTTCCTAGAAATGCAACCCAAGAAGAGATAAAACGCGCCTATAGGCGCCTTGTCCTTAAATACCATCCTGATCGGAATAAAAGCAAAGAGGCAGAGGAAAAGTTTAAAGAAATCAATGAGGCCTATGCCGTCCTAAGTGATCCTGAAAAGAGGCGTCAATACGACGCCATGGGGGCGGCTGGGTTTCATCAGCAATACACAACAGAAGATATCTTTCGTAACTTTGACATCGGCGATCTTTTTAAGGATATTGGTTTTAGCACCGATGATTTATTTTCCTTTCTCTTTGGCGGTCGTCGGGGAGCACGGCAAGGTGGATTTCGTTATCATACTGGTCCCTTTGGTTATGAACACCCCCGCAGTTCCCCAGTAAAAGGGCCAGATCTTATCTACGAATTGGCCATTTCCTTAGAAGAAGCAGCCAAAGGAGGAGAAAAGACCATTGCCTATGAGCGGGGTGGACGGACCGAAAAGATCGTCGTTAAGATCCCACCAGGGGTAAAAACAGGCCAAAAACTTCGTCTGGCCGGCAAGGGTGAGTTTGGCCCTACAGGGCTAGCCGGAGATTTATACATAAAAATCCGGGTAATGGATCATCCTATCTTTAAACGCGAAGGGGATGATCTGTATGTAGACCGGGTCATCACCTTTTCCCAGGCCGCTCTGGGGACAACCGTAAGGGTGCCTACCCTTGATGGAAAGACCTTTGAGGTTAAAATACCTCCTGGCACCCAGTCCCACACCAAATTGCGTTTAAGGGGTTATGGCATGCCCCGTCTTAAGGGCGGGGGAAAAGGAGATCTCTATGTGCGGGTAATTGTCCAAATCCCTCGGTATCTTACCAATGAACAACGTAAATTAATAGAAGAACTGGCCAAGTTGGGATTATAAGGATGAAGCAGTTGGTATTATTTGACGTTGATAATACCCTTTTAAAAGCTACACTTGCACATCAATTTTCGTTTGTAAAGGCCTTAGAAGAGGTTTTTGGAATTCCTTTTACTTTAGAAGACATCAAAACCGGTAACAAACCCGGCACAACTGATCCTGAAATTCTTATCTCTGCGCTAAGGCGCAAAAAAGTACCTGAGGAAGAAGTTAAGAAAAAGCTACCTTTATGTTTTGAAAAGGTCGTGCAGATCTTTCCCTCTTTGGTAGAAAAAGAAGGGCTTGTTGTCCTTCCAGGGGTAAAGGAGCTTTTGCCGGCCTTAAGAGAAGAAAACAGTATCTTGGGGCTTGTTACTGGCAACCTAGAACCTATTGCTTGGTTTAAATTAGAAAAGGTAGATATAAGGCCCTTTTTCTCGTTAGGTGCCTTTGGCAGCGACCATCCAGAAAGAAGTGTTTTGGTTTCCCTAGCCATTGAACGGGCCAAAAGGCACTTTTCAGAAGTACCTTTAGATAGAGTTTATCTGGTAGGTGATACCGTGAGGGATGTTATGGCGGGTAAAAAGGCAGGGGCAAAGACGATTGCTGTGGCCACAGGCAATGTAGACAAGCAAACCCTTCTTAACAGTGGTGCAGACCTTGTTTTAGATACCCTAGCTGAGATAGATAAAATTATTACCTGGATTAAAAGGAATTAGAACACTTTTTTTCGTATTTCCATACCAGATACATTGTTAAAAGCACGCGCAAATTGGTCAAAAGGGCCATAAAGATAAAAAGGAACTTGATCTTCCCCCACAGGCAAAAGAGCATGGTCAAAAAGATGCGCTCGTCCCGTTTGCCAATTAAATACCGCAGGGTAGGAATTTCTTGATAGGCATCTTTTTGGTAGGCAGCCTTAAAACGTTCTGTAGAGTAACTCACCATAACCATCCCAAAAATCGTCAAGGCAATAAGGGGCCAGGAAGAAAGGGGTAAAAATCGCCCTAAGGCTAGAAAAAAGGCAAAGTCTACAAACCGGTCTAAAAGAGAATCAAACCAGCCACCAAAACAACTCTCTTGAAGGGAAGCCCTGGCAATTTCTCCGTCTACACCGTCTAAAATAGAGCTAATTTGATAAAACACACCCCCTCCAGCTGGCCAAAAAAGGGCAATAAAGGCCGAAAAAAGGCCAAAAACAAAGGTATAAATGGTAATCTGGTTAGGTGTGGCAAGGTCGGCCACATAGGTGGAAATGTAAGTAGATATTTTGCGGTTTAAAAAACGAGATACAAGTCCATCACCTGTACCCTTAACGGCGTTGTGTAAAAGGGCCCGTTTGGCTTTTTCTAAGTCCTGAGGTGTATCTACATCCATCCAGAAATGGCCTGAAACCTCCGTTACCTTCACTCTCGCCACCTGCATGATTTCACTTAATTCCACCAGCTCTTTCTGTGCGACTACCTTTTCCGCCGCTTCAAACACTTCTGGGGTAAGGATAAAAAAACCAGTATCAAATCCATCCCATTTCTTTATCTGTTTCCCAATAGCCGCTATTCTTCCATTCTCTACCTTAACCTTTGTTGCCTCATTAGGGTCAATAAAACGACCTACTCTATCCATAATCAGACCTTCACCCTTAACCGCCTTTTTAATAAAGATCTTCTCATATATATGATCACTCATCGTAAGGACAAACCTTCCTTTAACAAAATCTTTGGCCAAATAAAGGGAGTAGCCATTTCCCCTTTCTGGGTGCGGATTTAAAACTAGTTGACAAGAAAAATGATGTTTTTGGAAAAACTCTTGGTAAAGAGGATAACAAAAAGCATTGGTGACAATAATAAATTCGTCTATACCTGCCTGTTTAAGAAAAGAGAGGGTCCGGTAAATGATTTCCCTCCCGGCTACCCTGATAAGCCCTTTAGGTGTCTTTTTAAATTTCGGTTGCATTCTTTTCCCTACACCGGCTGCCAGAATAACGGCCTGCATTCTCACCTCCTCGCTATCTATTAAGTGACAGAGAAAACCTACCTTAAATTAAGGTAAGTTTGGGGCTTGGTTGAGTCAAGATAAAAATTAAAAACTGATCCCAAAACCCGCGATTGATTTATAGTATTCCACAAAAATTGATAAGTTTTCCTTACTTGCAAAAAGTATACGCCAAGGCCTCGTTAGGTGGTCAACTTTGCTCGCTATAGACCTGCGCCAAAGGTGCAGGCTGCGCCCTGCGGGCTTGGCCTTGAGCGCATGAGCGAGCGAAGGCGCTATAATTATGATTGGGCTTGAGAAAAAGATAAATGTTTTTCAGCTTTTAGGTAAAAGGCGTTTTTTAAAAGATCGCTTTATTCCAGCCCACTTGTGGGCTCTATTGGAGGGCTATCACGGATTTTGGGTAATACAGTGATTTGACAGAAACCCTGCATGGATATAAAATGATTAAAAACGGCATCTTTAATGGTTATGTACACCTTTTTTTATCAGTTAGCTTTATTAGGGTATAGTATAAGCCTTGTCTTTTTTTTCCTTCTTCTCTTTTCACCCAAATCTATTTTCCCTCGTCTGGCTACTAACTCCCTATTGGCTAGTTTCTCCATCCATACCACAGCCCTCATTACGCAATGGATAGTTACTTCTCACTTCCCTTTCTTAGGCATTAAAGGATCTCTTTCATTTGTGGCTTGGTTTCTTGTTCTTATTTATTTCTGCTTGTATTATCGGTTCCGGATGCCTATTTTAGGCACCTTTTTTGTCCCTCTGGTAGTAGCTTTAATGCTTATAGGACGTGTAGTTCCCAAACTGACTAATCCTCCCAAACCTCTCTTTAAAGCCTTCTGGCTCTATTTCCACATCAGTACCTCATTATTAGGAGATACACTCTTGGCTGTAGCCTTTTGTGCTGGCATTATGTACCTTTTACAAGAAAGGCAAATTAAACAGAAAAAACTTAGAGGCATATATGTCCGCTTTCCTTCCCTCTTTTTTCTTGACACTCTAAATTACCATGCCTTAGTGGTAGGCTTTGTTCTCCTTACGATTGGGCTTTTAAGCGGAGCTTTCTATGCGCAGTGGGTCAAAGGCAGGTTTTGGAATTGGGATCCAAAAGAGATTTGGTCTTTGATTACTTGGCTAGTTTATGCTATCTTAATTCATCAGAGGTTAATGCTTGGTTGGCGAGGACGTCAGGCGGCCTGGTTTTCTATCATTGGCTTTTGTTTCTTACTCTTTACTTTTTTGGGTGTAAATTATTTTTTTCAAGGATATCATCGGTTTGGTTAAGATGGATACTGAGATTGTTTTAATTGGTTTAAACCACAAAACAGCTCCGTTAGAGATAAGAGAGCGATTAGGAGCAAGTAAGAGTGTATCTGAAATATTAGTACACTTAAGTCAGTTATCTCCTATCAAAGAGGTATTGTTTCTTTCTACCTGTAATCGGGTAGAAACCCTTTTTACCTCTAAACAACCCGAAGCAGCCATTGCCGCGGTAAAGCAGTTTTTTTCTGCGTTCAATCAAGTACCTCTAAGTAAATTTGAACATTCCCTTTATATCTATCGCCAGACAGAGGCCGTAAGACACCTCTTCCGCGTAGCCTCTTCCTTGGATTCTATGGTACTTGGCGAACCCCAGATTTTAGGACAAATTAAGGATGCCTATCGTTTGGCCTTAAAACACCATACGGTTGGTCCCATTCTTAATCGGCTTTTACATAAATCCTTTTCTGTTGCGAAACGTATTCGGACCGAAACAAGGCTTGCCCACCATGCTGTTTCGGTCAGTTACGCTGCCGTGGAGATGGCCAAAAAGATCTTTGGGCACCTAGAACGCAAACAGGTAATGTTGATAGGAGCAGGGGAGATGGCCGAGTTGGCCGTCCAACATTTGATAAACAATGGGGTTAAGAACATCATTGTGGCCAACCGCACCTTAGAAAGGGCGATGGAGCTGGCAAGGCGCTTTCAGGGACAGGCCATCTCTATTGCCGAAAAGGAGGAATATTTAAAGGAAGTAGATATAGTCATTAGCTCCACTGGTGCTCCCCACTATGTGGTGCGGTATGAAGATGTAAAAAACATCATGCGGAAGCGGCGGCATAAACCTATCTTTTTCATTGACATTGCCGTACCCAGGGACATTGACCCTAAGGTCAACGCGTTAGATAATGCCTATGTTTATGACATTGATGATTTACAGGCCGTAGTAGAAGAAAATCGGCTTAAACGCGAAAAGGAGGCCCGCAAGGCCGAACGGATTATTGAAGAAGAGGTCATTAAGTTTGAACACTGGCTTGAGACCTTGGCTGTAGTACCGACCATCATCGCTCTTAAACACAAACTAGAAGAAATCCGGTACAAAGAATTAAACAAGACCTTTAGTCACCTCAAACACCTCTCTGAAGAGGACAAAAAGGCCATTGCCGTCATGACTGAGGCCATGATTAAAAAGGTTTTACACGACCCGATAGAATTCCTTAAGCAAAGAGAAAACCGAGAAAAAATTGATTTTTATTTGGATGTTACCAGACGTCTTTTCAATCTGGATGCTCCAGAAGAAAACCAAGATAAGTGGTATCATGTTAAAAGGTAAAGAACAAAGGCACTCAGAAGAGGAATAGAGAGGGCATCATCTATTGGAGAAAAGAGCTCGGCCAAAGTGGCAGTAAAGGCACCTAAAAAGGCGATAAAAATAGGAAAGAAGTGAATACCAATGATCAGACAAATAAAAAAATTGGCTAAGGAACCGCCTAGGCTCTTTCTTTGCCAGATGCGTTTTAGAGGAAGATAATGGCCAGCAATGGCGGCAATAGGATCACCTAAGGTAAGATAAAAGACGGCACAGACAGAGATAATTTTGGGGAAAATAAGCAGCGTAAGACTTATGGCCAAAAAATAATAAGTTGAACCCGTAAAACTATGTTTTTCTTTTTCTTTGACGAGAATGCCAAAATAGGTTAAAAACCATTGATTAAAGGCAGGCACCTTAAGCCGTAAGAGGTCTATAGAAAAGGAACATAGGAAGAAAATAAATACGATAAGGGCAGCTTGAAGGGACGATAGAGAAGAATGAAGGTAAATAAGGGGGATGAGGTTGCCTAACAAATGCCAAGACTTGCGTAGCCAAAGGTGCATGGCAATATTTAACTCTTTTGAGAATAAAAGTCAAAGTGGGATGAGAAAAATGAGAGCAAAAAAGCATATCCTTTTTTTGTGTCTTTTATGTTTCTTGTGTAGCTGTGGCCCGCACAAAATCTTTTTAAAACAACAGATTTCAAGCCCTCAGTATCATGTAGAAACAGGGATGGTGCTGTTTGAGCTTGGTAAGACAAAAGAGGCAGAAAATGAATTTCAGCTCGCTCTTCAAATGGATCCTCATCTGGTAAAGGCCTACGTAGGTAGGGCCTTAGTAGAGGCTACAAAAAACAAACAACAAGAGGCATTAAAGTTCATTAAAAGGGCAGAAGAGATAGCTAAAGATAAAGAGGAAATAGTAAATGTAAATCTAGGCAAGATAAGGATTACCTATATATCTTATACAGCAAAGCTTTTACCCATGGCAGAAAAGGCTTTTGCTCAAATAATGGAGATAAAACCTGGATATCCACCGGCTTATTTCTATATGGCCTTGGTCTATGAAAAGGCATTTCAGTTTGACAAGGCCCTTTCCCTTTTAGACAAGGTTTTAAAATCAGAGAATGCCCTTGTATTAAAGGCATATAATGAGATTGATAAAATTACTAAAATCAAAAAGGCTCAACCTTTGACAAATGTCGGGAAGGAAATTGGTTTAAAGGATGCAATCACAAGGGCGGATATGGCGGCCTTATTAGTCCATGAATTAAAACTCCCTCAGATTTTAGAAATACCGCACACTTCCCCCCCGATGATCAGAGACATTGGTGGAGAGCGATTTGCCAAGGAAATTATAACCATCGCTCCTTATCACATTGCTGAACTTTCGGTCACGGTAGATGGTTACTTTGATCCACAGCTAAAGATTACTAAGGCCTCCTTTTGTGAAATCTTACAAGATATCTATGTCCGTATAAGTGGAGACGAAGGTCTAAGGAACCGGTTTAAAAACATTCGCTCTCCCTATAAGGACTTAGATCCTCGTGCTCCTTACTATAATGCTTGTATTCTTGCCCTTATTAAAGGTTTTGTGCTACCTAAAGACCGTTTAAATAAAGAGTTTGGTCCCCTCAGTCCTGTTAGTGGGGCAGATGCTTTGATTGGTTTAAAGCGACTACGGACAGAATTGAGGATATTTTAGGGAATACCCCTCCCCTAATGTGCTTGAGAGGGGTATTTTTTCTATTTATTCAAAGCAAAATAGCGATTAATGGCATTTAAATACGCCCTTGCGCTGGCCTCAATCACATCCTGGCTGGTACCACGTCCACTTACTACTTCGCCGTTAATCTCAATCTTTACCGTCGCCTCTCCCAAGGCCTCAGTGCTACTGCTTACGGCCTCTACCCGATAATCAAGGAGATTGATCGTAAGACCTGTAATTTGGTTTATACATTTAAAAACGGCATCCACAGGTCCATTTCCGACAGAGGCTTGGGTAATTTCACTAGACTTATTCTTAAGCGTTAAGATGGCCAAAGGTAAGTCATTACCACTCATCGCCTGAGTAGTAACAACCATCTTAACCAGGCTGTAAACCTCTGGCACCTTGGTCAATTCTACCTCTACAATAGTCTTTAAATCATCGGCCGTAATCTCTTTTTTCTTATCTGCCAAGGCCAAGAACCTTCCGTAAACTTTTTCAAAAACCTCTTCTGCCAATTCATAACCTAATTCTATCAACTTCTGGCGCACGGCCTTACGACCAGACCGAGCCGTAAGGACAAGCAGGTGTTTCTGGGCCCCCACATCTTCAGGACGGATAATTTCATAAGTCCGTCTGTCTTTTAAAATGCCATCCTGGTGGATACCAGAGGAATGAGCAAAGGCATTGGCACCGACAATGGCCTTATTGGGCTGCACCGGAAGGTTCATCATACGGCTTACCAAGCGACTGGTAGGCACAATCTCTGGCGTATTAATTCCTACCTCGGCATCAAAAAACTGGGGCCGGGTCTTTAGGATCATTACCACCTCTTCCAAAGCAGCGTTACCTGCCCTTTCCCCAATGCCGTTTATGGTGCACTCTACCTGAGTGGCCCCATTTTTGATGGCAGCAATGGTATTGGCCGTCGCCAGGCCTAAATCATTGTGGCAGTGAACACTTAAAATGATGTTATCTGTCGCTGGCACCCGTTCCCGCAGACGCCGAATCAATTCCCCAAATTCCTCTGGAATAGCATAGCCTACCGTATCAGGAATATTGATCACCGTGGCCCCGGCCTTAATCGTAGCTTCCACTACCCGACAGAGATAATCAAAATCAGCCCTTGTCGCATCTTCTGGTGAAAATTCTACATCCGAACAATATTTTTTGGCATACTTAACTGCCTCTACCGCCATCTCTAAAGCCCGTTCTCTATCTAGGCGTAGCTTCTTTTCAATGTGAATATCAGAGGCGGCCAAAAAGACATGGATGCGGGGACGCTCAGCGTCTTTAATACTATCCCATAAAATATCAATATCCTTTTGAAGCGAACGGGCCAAACCAGCGATAATAGGGCCTCTTACCTTTTGGGCCACCAGATTAACGGCCTTGGCATCTCCTGGCGAAGAGGCAGGGAAACCGGCTTCAATTACATCTACCCCTAAACGTTCTAGCTGCTTGGCCACAATAAGCTTTTGCTCAATATTTAACTTTGCCCCTGGTACTTGTTCACCGTCTCTTAAGGTAGTATCAAAGATAAGTATCCTCTTTGGCATAACCTTCCCCCTTGTGCTTAAAAAATAAAAGCCATAGGCACTACCCATGGCCATAAAAAAGGCCATGGGCCCTTCACCCATGGCCTTATTATCACCTTTAGGCTATGGATGAAGGAATCATCCTGGAACTAACAACTTTAGGCATAGAGTAAGTAGTTGAAAAAGCCTCATATAACTGAAATTAACTAAAGAACACCTTTTTGTCAAGCACGATAGCGAGGATTTTATCTCAACAAATTTTACGCCATTACTCACTTTCCTTATTTCCAAGAAAAAATTATACACAAAAAAGGAAAAAACACTTTTTCATTGAGCCATTTCTCCCCTTGACATTCCCTTTTGGCCGATTAAAATCAGGCAAATTTTTATAAGGAGGGATGGCGGATGTTTTTAAATAAAGAAGATACGGCCGTTTTGGTCATAGACATTCAGGATAGGCTTTTTCAGGTCATGAATCGCAAAGAGGATTTATTAAAAGATACCGTAAAACTCTTAAAAGGCTGTCAGATTTTAAACCTGCCTATCATTGCCACAGAGCAGTATCCTAAAGGCTTAGGCCCTACCTTGGCAGAAATAAAGGAGTTTTTAGATGAAAAGCAAATCTTTTCTAAAATGTCCTTTTCTGGTTATCCTGTGGTAGAAACTTGTTTGCAGACATTGGGGAGAAAAAGCATAATTCTTTTGGGCATAGAAGCCCATATCTGTGTGCTCCAGACCTGTCGGGACTTGTTAAAAAACGGCTATCAGGTGTTTGTACCCATGGAATGCGTGTCCTCACGCTCTTCCATTAACGCCCACAATGCCTTGGAACTTATGAGGAAGATGGGCGCTTGGGTAACAAATATAGAGGCAATTTTATTTGACCTTTTAAAAACGGCCAAAGCACCTGAGTTTAAAGAGATTGCTAGGTTGATAAAATAGAGGAGATATTTTATGAAAGCAATCAGGCAGTTTTTAAAAGTGCCTAGTAATAGAGAAATAAAAATAAAGTTACCTGAAGATATATCTGTTGATAAAACGATAGAAGTAATTTTGATTATTCCAGAAAACAAACAATCTTTTGAAAAAAAGGTTGCTATGTTGAAAGAGACAGTAAAAGATAAAATTTTTCATGAGGACTTGAGGGAAATAGAAGAAGATTTTAGAAGGGTAGATTTGGAAGAATGGAGATAATGGAATACAGATGGGGCATTTTTATTGCTAATCTTGATCCTGTAATTGGTTCTGAACAGGGGAAAACAAGACCAGTGGTAGTAATAAGTGAAGAAGAAATTAATCAAATATTGCCAGTAGTCAATATTTTACCTTTGACTTCTAGAAAGCAAGGACGAAAAATTTATCCTAATGAAGTTTTTATTCCTGCTCAAACGGCAGGTTTGGAGAAAGATTCTATTGTTCTCTGCTATCAAATAAGAACTTTGGATAAAAGAAGATTAGTGAAGAGAATTGGGGAAATTGAAGATTCAAATCTTCAAGAACAAATTATTGAAGCTCTTTGTTTTCAACTAGGTATAAGGAGGCCTCTATGAAACTCTGTGTTGTTGGTCCGGGATATGTCGGTTTGGTAACGGCCGCCTGTTTTGCTGAGATGGGCAATGAGGTCATTTGCGTCGGCAGAAAAGAAGATCCCATTGAGCAGCTAAATCAAGGTATCGTGCATATCTATGAACCAGGTTTAGAAGAGTTGGTAAAAAGAAACCTAAAAGATAAGCGCCTTCGGTTTAGTGATGACTTAAAAGAAGGGATCAAAAATGGCCTGGCCATTTTTGTGGCCGTAGGCACACCTTCTAAAGAGGACGGCAGTTGTGATTTAAGCGCTATTTATCAAGTGGCCGAACAGATTGGCAAATACATGGATGATTATAAAATCGTGGTTATTAAATCTACCGTGCCTGTAGGAACAAGCGAAAAGGTAAGGGAAATCATTGCGTCTGAACTTGAAAAAAGAGGGCTTGATATTGAATTTGATGTGGTTTCTAACCCAGAATTCTTAAAAGAGGGCGATGCAGTCAATGATTTTATGAAGCCAGATCGTATCATTATTGGTACTGATAATGTGCGTACCGCCGCGATTATGCGTGAACTCTATGCCCCTTTTGCCCGCACTAGGGACAAGCTTATCATTATGGACCAACGTAGTGCCGAAATGACCAAGTATGCAGCCAATTGCATGCTGGCCACTAAGATTTCTTTTATCAATGAAATTGCCAATATTTGTGAAAAAGTAGGCGCTGATGTCATGCTTGTACGTAAAGGTATTGGGTCAGACCACCGCATCGGTTATCACTTTATCTATCCGGGTGTGGGCTTTGGCGGTTCCTGTTTCCCTAAAGACATAAGTGCCCTCATTCATCTAGCCGGAGAAAATGGTTGGGAACCTATCCTTTTAAAGGCGGTAAAGACCGTTAATGATAGACAGAAAAAAATTCTGGCCGAAAAGATTATTGCCTATTTTGCCGATAAAGGCGGGGTGAAAGGGAAAAAGATTGCTATCTGGGGACTTTCCTTTAAACCCAATACAAATGACTTGCGGGAAGCACCTTCTATTGATATCATCTCCCGCTTGCTCTTAGAAGGGGCCCAAATTAAGGTCTTTGATCCAGTGGCCATGCCAGAGGCGAAAAAGATATTTGGCTCGCAGATTGAATATGCCGAAAATGCCTATGCCGCCTTAGAAGATGCCCACGCCCTGGCCTTGGTAACCGAGTGGAACCAATTTCGCCACCCTGACTTTGACAAAATGGCAGCACTTATGGCCGAGAAGGTTATCTTTGACGGCCGTAATTTATATGATAAAGAGCTATTAAAGAAAAAGGGATTTGTTTATTTTGGGATAGGACGATAGAAAATGGCTGCACGCATTCAGACCATACGGGGATTTCGGGATATTTTACCAGAAGAGGCACACAAATGGTGGTATGTAGAAAGCACGGCCAGAGAAATTTTAGGGCTCTTTGGCTTTAAAGAAGTGCGACTGCCCATTTTAGAACAAACGGCCCTTTTTGCCCGCAGTATTGGTGAGACCACGGACATCGTAGAAAAAGAAATGTATAGCTTTGTGGACAAGGGCGGGGATAGCCTAAGCCTTCGGCCAGAGGCCACGGCAGGCATGGTGAGAATGTTCATTCAGCACAGTCTTTATCATCAACCTCTTACCGCCAAGCTTTTTACTATTGGTCCCATGTTTCGGCGGGAACGGCCACAAAAAGGGCGCTATCGCCAATTTTATCAAATAGATGTAGAAATGTTTGGTTTTGCCCATGCCTTAGCTGATGCCGAGTTAATTCACATGCTTGATACTCTTTTAAAGAGGCTCAAAATACCTGTTTATGAGCTGCACCTAAACTCCTTGGGTTGTAGGAAATGCAGAGAACCTTTCAAAGAGGCTTTAAAAACCTTTTTAAAAGATAAGCACGAACAGCTCTGTCCTGATTGTAGGCGCAGACGCACCTTAAATCCGTTAAGGGTCTTTGATTGCAAAAAAGAGCAGTGCAAGGCCGTACTAAAGGATGCACCTTTAATTACGGATTATCTTTGTGAAGAATGTAAGGCTCACTTCTTGCAGTTAAAAGGCTATTTAGAAGAACTAAAAATCTCTTATGTCCTTAATCCCTATTTGGTGAGGGGGCTGGACTACTACACCAGAACCATATTTGAAGTCATCATTCCTGGCATTGGGGCCCAGAGTGCGGTAGCTGGGGGTGGACGCTATGACAATTTAGTAGAAATGCTTGGGGGCAGACCTACACCAGCTACGGGTTTTGCCATCGGCATGGATCGGCTTTTGCCCTGTGTACCAGAACCAGAGGAAAAGCAGCGGCCTCTATTTTTAGCCCTTTTGGGTGAAGAGGCGGTTAAAGTAGGGCTAAGATGGGCCAAGGTTTTAAGGGCAAACGGGATTTGGACAGAGATAGATTACCGCCTTGGCAGTTTAAAGTCACAATTAAATCGGGCCAATCACCTCAAGGCCTTATTAGCCTTGATTATTGGTGAAGATGAGATTAAAAAGGATAGGGCTATTTTGCGTAATATGGATACTAAAGAGCAGATAGAAGTACCTTTAAATCCAGAAGAAGGCCTTGCCATCGTCAAACAACAACTGGGGAGGAAATAGCATTGGAACAGGTTAAATTGGATACCTTAGGCGAATGGAAACGCACGCATTATTGTGCCGCGGTGAGTGAAAAAGATATGGGTAAAGAAGTGGTGTTAATGGGTTGGGTGCAGCGAAGGCGGGATCATGGTGGTGTTATCTTCGTAGACTTGAGAGATCGCAGTGGGCTTGTGCAGGTAGTATTTGATCCTTCTATTAGTCAAGAATCCCATGCCAAGGCCGATCATCTGCGTTCAGAATGGGTTATTGCTGTAAAGGGTAAGGTAAGGCCAAGACCAGAAGGCATGGAAAACCCCAAGCTTAAGACTGGCTACCTAGAAGTGGCGGTAACGGAACTAAAGGTTTTAAATACTTCTCCTCCTCTTCCTTTTCAGATTGAAGATTATGTAGACGTAGGTGAGGCTACAAGATTAACCTATCGTTACTTAGACCTAAGACGACCTGCGATGGCGAGACACTTTATCAAAAGGCATGAAGCTGCCCAGGCCGTAAGGCAATATCTGAGTAAAGAGGGCTTTTTAGAAATAGAAACGCCCTTTTTGACCAAAAGCACTCCAGAAGGGGCAAGAGACTTCTTGGTGCCAAGCAGGCTTCATGCCGGCAAATTCTATGCCCTGCCGCAGTCGCCTCAGCTCTTTAAGCAGTTGCTTATGATTAGCGGCTTTGACCGTTATTTCCAGATTGTTAAGTGCTTTCGGGATGAAGACCTACGGGCCGACAGACAACCAGAGTTTACCCAGATAGACATGGAGATGTCCTTTGTCAGCGAAGAAGATGTCATGCAGATCTCTGAGGGGCTGGTGTTATACCTTTGCCAAGAGGTGTTTGGTTATGAATTACCCTCTCCCTTTCCCCGTTTAACCTATGCTGAGGCAATGACCCGTTATGGCACGGATAGACCTGACTTGCGGTTTGGTTTGGAGTTAAAGGAGATAACCGACATCGTTAAGGACTCCGAATTTAAGGTATTTTCTACTGTCGCCAAAAAGGGGGGAATCATTAAGGCCATTAACGCCAAGAAAGGAGCAGGGCTTTCCCGCAAAGAGATTGATGACCTAACCAAATTCGTGGCTGAATTTGGGGCAAAGGGCTTGGCCTGGATCAAGGTGCGGGGTACAGACTGGCAGTCACCCATTGTTAAGTTTTTCTCTGAAGGTGAAAAGGCTGCTCTGGCTGAGCGCCTGGAAATGGAAGACGGTGACATTGTCTTTTTTGTCGCCGATGAGCCTGAAGTCGTGCATGAATCCTTGGCCAACCTGCGGGTGGCCTTGGGTAAAAGACTAAACCTCATCCCAGAAGACAAGCTTTGCTTCTGCTGGATTACTGATTTCCCCATGTTTGAATACGACACGGCTGAAGGCCGTTGGGAAACAGTGCATCATCCCTTTACCATGCCTAAAGAAGAAGATCTAATTCATCTACCCGATGCGCCAGAAAAGGTGCGTTCTCGCTCTTATGACATTGTCTTAAATGGTGTAGAAATTGGTGGAGGTAGCATTCGTATTCATAGACGGGACATTCAGGAACTTATCTTTAAGGTCATTCGGCTTTCAGAAGAAGAGGCCAAAGAAAAGTTTGGCTTTCTCTTAGAGGCCCTAACCTACGGTGCCCCTCCGCACGGTGGCATTGCCTTTGGCTTTGACCGCCTCCTTATGCTCCTTTGCGGCTGTGAGAGCATAAGAGAAGTCATTGCCTTTCCTAAAACGCAAAAAGGCACTTGCCTTTTAACAAATGCACCCTCAGAGGTCAAAAAAAAGCAGCTTGAGGAGCTTAGTCTCAAGGTGAAGGCGTAAAGAGTAAGTTATCCAAACAGCATCCAGTCAGGGATGGCCCAGATGTGTTTTTTAATTTCATAGGTCTCCTCGCCCTGATAAACAATAATACCAAAAGATGCATCTGGGCCAAAATCAGCTAAAAAGCGTTCTATATGGCGGGCGTCTTTAGGGCTGACAACCGTAGAGAACTTTGCCTCAATAGGAAGCAGAATGTTACCAAATTTTAAAACAAAGTCTATTTCTGCCCCTGAAGCTGTGCGGTAAAAATATATTTCTGGTTCTTCTCTAAGAGAATCTTTCCATTTTATAAGCTCTGAAAATATCCAAGATTCATATAATGAACCCGCCGAAACAGCATCTTCACCTAAAATGGCCCTGATCAATCCGTTGTCAAAAATGTAGATTTTGGGAGATTTAACAAGCCTTTTTGATACATTAGGAGAAAATGGCGGTAAAAGATAACACTGAAAGATTATCTTTAAAAGATGGAGATATTTTTTGACAGTATTTACTGATAATGAAGCTTCTTTAGCAATTTCAGAGATATTTAAAAGTTGAGCCGTCCTTAGGGTGATCAATCTTTGGACAAGAATAATATTTTCTATGTCTGAAAATCCCCCTAAGTCCATTAAATCCCTTTCTATATAAGTCTTTCTATAATCCTTTAACCAAGCCATTTTTTCTTCATCTTCCTGAATTTGCCATACAGGAGGGAATCCACCCCATTTTAAGAGTTGCTCTTTTAAAAAGACCAATTTTCTTGCCTGCTGAAGATCAATAAAGTTGGTTTGCTTAATTAGGGTTTCTATGTTTCTCTCTCTTAAAAGCCGCGATAAAAAAGGAGTATTTCTCTTGCCTCCCAATTCATATAACGAAAAGGGATGTAAGATAAAGACAGAAATTCTCCCAGCCAATGTTTCCTTAATATTTTTCATCAGTAAAATATGGGAAGAACCTGTTAAGAAAAACTTGGTGCGAATATCTTTTTTATCAATAACATATTTAACTGCATCAAATACTTCAGGCACTTTTTGAATTTCATCAAGAATGACGATAGGAGCACTTACATTTTCTAAAATAGAAATGCCCCTCTTTTTAAACCGCATTCTCTCATCAGGATCATCAAAAGAAAAATAAGCAAATTCCTGTTTTAAAACCAAGGGCAATATCTCTTTACAAAGAGTCGTCTTGCCTGTTTGTCTTGCCCCGGTAACGACAATACCCTGACGGTATTTAATCCTTTTTACAATAATCTCTGTAATTGTCCTGTTAAGGTATTTCATATCGGCTTTTAGCATGTTTAATGCAAATTTGCAAGGAAAATTTGCATTGATAAGTGAAATTTACAAAGAAAATTTATATCGCAAGTCATTCCAAACAACCAGGACGACTAAAATGCAATTTCAAAGGACAATTCCATTCTTGAGAAAGGGCCTTGATAACGGCCTCAACATCTGCTTCATTACCAGGTGGAACCATCAGTTCCACGACGGCCTTAAACCTATCTATTGTGCGAAATTGAGCCAGACCATCATATGCCCCTAAGATCCATTGAAAAAGGGCAATCTTATCCCGTGGTAATTCTACATACCAAAACCGGCTGCGCATAGTTATTTCTCCAAAAGAAGGGTAACAGGACCATCATTAATAAGATACACCTGCATAAAGGCGCCAAACTGACCAGTAGCTACGGAAATCCCTTGGGCCTTAACCAGTTCAATAAACTTTTCATACAAGACCTTGGCCTCAGCCGGAGAGGCCGCTTTATCAAAAGAGGGACGCCTGCCCTTTTTGCAATCACCATAAAGGGTAAATTGAGAAACGATCAGGGCACTGCCGCCAATATCGTTTAAAGAAAGGTTTAGCTTGCCCGTTTCGTCTTCAAATATGCGCAAATGACAAATCTTTTTAGCTAGCCAGGCAGCGGCAGCTTCTGTATCACCCTTGGCCACTCCTAAAAAGACCAAAACACCCTTACCAATCTTGCCTATAACCTTTCCCTCTACCACTACTTGAGCTTCTTTTACGCGCTGCACCAGCGCCCTCATGTTGCCTCCAGGGGAATGAACGCAAATTTTTCTACATCCACCAGCCCTTTATCCGTAAGGCGCAATTTGGGAATCACAGGCAGGGCGACAAAGGCGAGGGACAAAAAGGGATTTTGAAGTATAACTCCCAATTGTTTGGCTGTAGCGCATAATTGTTCCATATGTAAGGCCACTTCTTCGGCCTTAAGGGGTGAAATAAGCCCCGCAATTGGCAGAGAAAGACCTGCCTTGACCATGCCATTTTCTACCACCACAAAGCCACCTTGCATGGCCTTAATGGCCTTTACCGCCACATACATGTCCTGATCGTTAGTGCCAACAACGATAAGGTTATGACTGTCATGGGCCACGGTTTGGGCTATGGCTCCTCTTTTAAGCCCAAGCCCAGAAAGCAATCCCAAACCAATATTCCCACTAGCCTGATGTCTTTCTATCACGGCCATTTTTAATATATCCCTATCGGGATCGGAAATAACCTCTCCCTGCTTATTCCTTTTGACTTCTTTTATCAGGTGTTCGGTAACAATCTGTCCTTCAACCAAACCAATAACATGGGCACGATTGGAAGTTATTTTTAGTTTGAAACTTTCTGGGGTTATCTCAGCTATGTTAATGGTATTGGTTACCTGTGGCTCAACATAAACAGAGGGCTGTACCTTTAATACTCCTTCTTCAAAGACTACCTCTCCGTCTTTTATGGTCATAACAACCTCAAAATTCTCTAAATCCTCTACCACGGCCATATCCGCTATATAACCAGGCGCAACCGCACCAATTCCCTTTAATCCAAAGCGCTGCGCACAGTTAAAAGTGGCCATCTTTATTGCCCAAACAGGATTTAAACCTGCCTTTATCGCCAGACGGATAATATAATCAATATGACCTTCTTTAAGCAAATCGGCTGCCTCTTTATCATCGGTGCAAAAGAGGCAACGGTGAAGGCTAAATGCATTTACGGCCGGCAAAAGGGAATGCAAATTCTTGGCCGCCGTGCCCTCCCTTATCATCAACCACATCCCTGCGGCAAGCTTTTCTTTGGCCTCATCAAGCCTAGTTGTTTCATGGTCAGAGTCAATACCTGCACTCACATAAGCCTGCAGGTCTTTTCCCCGCACAAAGGGAGCATGGCCATCTATCACCTTTTGGGCACGCTGGGCAGTCTTGATTTTTTGTAAGACAGAATCATCTCCATTTAACACCCCTGGATAGTTCATCATTTCTGCCAGTCCCACAACACGCGGATGATGAAGCAGTTTGGCAATATCTGTAGCTGTAATCTCAGCTCCAGCCGTCTCCAGATGCGTAGCCGGCACACAAGAAGGAATGAGAATAAAGAAGTTAAGCCAGACGTCCTCCGTCGCTTTTAGCAAATAATTAATTCCATTTATACCCAATACATTGGCAATTTCATGGGGATCAATAAAGACAGAGGTCGTGCCATGAGGAAGGACACTCGCCGCAAAGGCAGCAGGCGTAAGTAATGTGCTTTCCAGATGAAGATGGGCATCCATAAGACCAGGGATGAGATACCTATGCTTGAGATTAATAACTTGCTTAGCCTCACTGTAATTGCCAATTCCAGCAATATATTTATCTACAATAACAACATCCGCCTCCTCTATTTCACCCGTAAAGACATTCACCACCTTGGCATTTTTTAATAACAAATCACCAGGCTTCTCCCCTTTGGCCACAGCTATAATCCCAGCCAATGAAAGATTCATCCTACCAAGCACCTCCCTTTAGGGCTTTTACCACATTTTCTAAAAAATGGAAAGAAAGGAGATAACCTGAAAAAGACTCCTTAAGCCTTGACTATACTTGGAAACCATGCTACTTATTTTAATGAATTTGGAGGGATGGCCGAGTGGTTGAAGGCGGCGGTCTTGAAAACCGCTGAGGGTCTTAAAGGGCCCTCCGGGGGTTCAAATCCCTCTCCCTCCGCCAGCGTGAAATGGTTAAACGCGGAGAGATGGCCGAGTGGTCGAAGGCGCTCGCCTGCTAAGCGAGTGTAGGGTTAGAAGCCCTACCGCGGGTTCGAATCCCGCTCTCTCCGCCATTTTTTGTAATTCTTTATCTGCGGCCTTCCCTTTTTGAGGTCTATTTGCGTTCTTATGTCTTAACTGGTCATCCTATTGACACACTAGGATATGAATGCTACTTTGATCCGAAATTAAGCTTAAAGAGAAGTGTTTATGAAAAAAGTTTTGACCTTTTTTAAATCAGTAAAACTTACTATTTTTTTACTAATTTTTTTAGCTATTGCTTGTACCATTGGTACACTTTTGCCTCAAAATGAACCGCCCCAAGTATATACGCATGCATTTGGCAGTGTAGGCGCTAAATTGATAAATGCATTAAGTCTTTACGACATCTACCATTGTTCTTGGTTTCAATTCCTTCTAGTCCTTTTCTCTATCAACCTCATCGTCTGTTCCCTAGAGAGATGGCCCAAAACCTGGAGGTTATACCGCTTAGAAAAAAAGGTTATTGATAAAACATTCTTTGAGCATTTGCCTTTGACCACACATTGCACGACCAGATTATCGCTAAAGGAAGCCAAAGAAAAACTCTTGGGCGTGCTAAAAAAGGAACATGGAGAATTATCAACGGTAGAAGACAATCTAGGACTTACCTTTCACCTTAAGAAAGGTCATATCAGCTATTTAGGCCCTTACATTATCCATGCCGGCATTTTAATTGTCCTTATCGGTGCCTTAATCAGTTCTATTTTTGGTTTTTCAGGCATGATGTTCATTGCAGAGGGAGAAAGAAGTAATACTGTCTTTTTAGAAGGAAGAAGGCACCATCAGTTATACAATCTGCCTTTTAGTCTTAAGTGTGATAAGTTTGTAGTGAAATACTATCAAAATGGAATACCCAAAGAATATTGTTCTTATATTACCCTCATTGATCGAAACAAAAGATTTAAAACCACCATTAAAGTCAATTCGCCTTTGGATTATAAGGGCTATCGCTTTTATCAGGCTAATTTTGGTGTCGCCTCTAATCCCACCATTCATTTAGAAATTATAGAACGGAATATAGGTAAAAAATTCTATGTGACGGTACCGTTTAACAGAGAAGTGTCTCTTCCCCATAATTTAGGTACAATAAAACTGGTTAATGCCACGAGTGATTTTCGCAATCTTGGACCTGCCTTTTTGCTGATTTTAACCCGCCCCAACCAAAAAAAGAAAGAAGAAATTATCCTCTTAAGCAACTTTCCTGAATTTGACGCCATGCACCGCAAGGATAAATATGTATTTGTGGTGAAAGACTTTACCCGGTATACAGGCATAGAAGTAAGAAAGGATCCTGGAAGGTGGGTTGTTTGGTTGGGTTGTTTAGTGTTAATTGGGGGATTGATGGTTAGCTTTTTTATCATTCCCCAAAGATTGTGGATAAGGCTTGAGCCTTGCGAAAAAGGATGTCAGGTATGGATAGGAGGAATGGCCGGTAAACGTAAGCATGCCTTTAAACCTATCTTCGCGAAATGGACAAGAAAGATCCAAGAAAATCTGAATGGATAAACCCTTATAAGTGGAGGAGCTTATGCCGGTTTTTAACATTGCCGTTTTACCTGGAGACGGAATTGGACCAGAAATTATGCGGCAGGCCTTAAAGGTCCTACGCGTGATTGAAAAGAAGACAGACCTTTCCTTTGAGCTGAAAGAAGGATTAATCGGAGGATGTGCCATTGACAAATTTGGCGTACCCTTTCCGCAGGAAACCCAGGATTTGGTCTTAAAGGCCAATGCCGTATTACTTGGGGCCGTAGGTGGCCCTAAGTGGGATAATTTGGACTTTGACATCAGGCCAGAGAAGGCGTTATTGGGTCTGCGCAAGCTTCTTGAGGCCTTTGCTAACCTGCGTCCAGCCAAGCTTTATGATGCCTTACTCGGTGCTTCTTCCCTTAAGCCAGAGGTGGTACAGGGCGTGGATGTAATGGTCGTTAGAGAGTTAACAAGTGGTATCTATTTTGGTGAACCAAGGGGAATAATTGTAGAGAATGGAGAAAGGGTGGGCATAAATACCTTAAAATACAGGGAACATGAAATCAGACGTATCGCCAAGGTAGCCTTTGAAACGGCCAGAAGGCGCAGAAAAAGAGTGATCAGCGTGGATAAGGCCAACGTCTTAGAGGCAACCGTGCTTTGGCGAGAGGTAGTTACAGAGGTACATAAGGATTATCCTGATATAGAGCTATCTCACATGTATGTAGACAATGCGGCCATGCAGATTATCCGCTGGCCCAAACAATTTGATGTCATCCTTACGACCAACATCTTTGGTGACATTCTAAGTGATGCCTGCGCCATGCTGACCGGTTCTTTGGGTATGCTACCCTCGGCCAGCATTGGTGGCAAAACTGGCCTTTATGAACCTATTCATGGCTCGGCCCCGGATATTGCTGGTCAGGACATTGCCAACCCCATCGCCACAATCAACTCTGTGGGTATGATGTTCACCTATAGCTTTGATCGGCCTGATCTGGAAGTAGCCATTGATAAGGCAGTCCAGACCGTCTTAAACCAAGGCTACCGCACCAAGGACATCTGGGAAGAGGGCAAGACCTTGGTTGGAACAGAAAAAATGGGAGATTTAATTGCCAAAGCGCTTGAGACATGCCTCTAATTTGGGGGCAATTTTCAAACAGATGCCAGCCAAAAGAATGCCAGCAATGACATCTACCAGATAATGGTAGCGGCAATAAATGGTAGAGATGATTAAAAGGGTGGTCAGAATAGCGTAGATGGCCGCCCATTTTTTCCCTAAGTATCCTGCAAAATAGGTACACATCAGGCTGATTTGGGTATGTCCACTGGGAAAAGCATCGGTCTTGTTATGTTCTAGCACGTTGAGACAGTGAGCAATCTGTTTAGCAAGGAAAGTATGTTCATAAACGCAATGGGGATCGGCCAGGTAAAACCTTGGTCCCAGGGCTGGGAAGAGAAGATAACCAATATAAGAAATATAAAAACCCAAAAGAGTGGTAAAGATTGCGCTGGGGAGCCTCTTATCCTTACGGCACCAAAAGGCTATACCTAAAATAGCGGGCATGAAATAATAACTTATATAAGCCAGTTGGAGGATTTCGGTAAGCCAAGGACGTATAAACCTTTGTAGATAAACACAGGGTGCAACACCGCAAATAAGAGTGTCCAGGCGAGCCAGGGTTGGATCCCAAAAGTGGAGGTTAATATAAATAATTAAGTTACCCAGACTCTCAAAGACAATAGGCACAAGGATTAAGGGATAAAAAAAGTGAATAAGAGATATCCTTTTATCAAAATCAGCAGGAAGGACGCTACATAAGGTAATCATGAGTAAAAGGCCAAGGTAAACACAAACCAAATGTCCTACATTTGGCAAACGGTGGCGAAAAACAGCACTCAGGCCTAATAAAAAGGCCACAAAAATACTGTTTAAAATGTCATAGGGTAAAGGCTTAAACTTGCTTAAAAAATTTCTCCACATCCTTTATATCCTTAGTAATTTTGCAAGAGGGTAAGTTCTGTAAAAAACGGTGACCATAGCTCTTTGTGTACAAGCGGGGATCCAGGATGGCCAGCACGCCTCTATCCTGACGGTGCCGAATGAGTCGTCCCAGCCCTTGTTTAAGGCTGATGATGGCCTGCGGCACCTGGTAGCACCAAAAGGGACTTTTGCCTTGAGCCTTTAATACTTCGGTTTTGGCCTGCACCAAGGGATCATCTGGAACAGAAAAGGGTAAACGGTCAATAATTACACAACTTAGGGTCTCACCTGGCACATCTATTCCTTCCCAAAAACTGGCCGTGGCAAAAAGCACAGAATGGATATCTTTTTTAAACATCTCCAACAGGCGCGGCGGCGATTGTTCTCCCTGTAAAAAGATCTTATAAGGTAGCTGTGGCCGCACCAGCGTATATACCTCTTTCATATTTTGAATGTTAGTGAATAACACCAACGCCCTTCCTTGGGAAGAAGAAAGGATTTTGATAATCTCTTTAGCCGATGCCTTGATAAAATCAGGTCCATTAGGATCAGGCATAGATGGGGGTAGATATAAAAGGGCCTGCTGTTGATAATCAAACGGAGAGGCAAGGGTAACACCTTCGGTATCTGAAGGCAAACCAAGGCTGGCCTTTAAAAAACCAAAATCATCGCCGGCATTGAGGGTAGCAGAGGTAAAGATGATGCTTCTAACCTTAGGATAAAGAACTTTCCTAAGGATTAAGTCTGCGCGTATAGGGGAACAGCCAATGGCAACACTGCGCTTGCGCTTCTCGGCCCAATAGGCATAATCAGGTTTATCCATGGCACAGGTAAATTTGAGATCCGTCTTTATCACCTTTATGCGTTGTTCTAGATTGTCTTTTACCTCCTCTGACATCTTACACTTATGGATAAGTTCTAACAGGTGAGAAAGCTTATCCTGTAAGGCCTGCACCCTTGTTTCTAAAACGACGGGGGTAAAGATCTGCCTTAAACTTACCCTGCCTTTAATAGTTACAAATGTTTTAAAAAATGCCTCATTTTGCAAATATGTCTGCTGCATGGCCTTGTTTAATTCTGGAGGAAAGGGTTGTTCTAAAAAAGACTTTATGTCTCGTAGCAACTCTTTGATACGCAGATTACTTACCTCTACGCCAAAATATTCGCTGACGACTTCTTCTAACTGATGGGCCTCATCAAAAATAACGGCTTCATAGGGAGGAATAACCCAGCCGTGTCCCCTTTCTTTTATAGCCAAGTCAGCCATAAAGAGGTGATGATTAACAACAATTAATAATGCCTTTTGCGCCTTAAGGCGTATTTTACTAATAAAGCACTCCCGCCAAAAGGGACACTTCTGGCCTAAACATTGCTCAGTGCTGGCTGTAAAATTGGCCCAGCCAGGCCACTCTGGTGAAACAGGTGCCTCAGCAATGTCGCCGGTTTCTGTTTCTTTAAGCCAGGATGAAATAAGCTTTATCTCGGTTGAAGGAGGTAAATTCAGCCTTCCTCTTTGTATCTCCTGCCATCGCCAAAGACAAAGGTAATTACGACGACCTTTAAGATAAACTACGTCCAATTTTTGTCCTAAAATCCTTTCAAGCAAAGGAACATCCTTACGAAATAGTTGATCCTGAAGGCTTTTTGTCCCTGTAGAAATAACTATTTTTTTGCCGCTTAAAATGGCCGGAATAAGGTAGGCAAAGGTCTTACCCGTGCCGGTCCCAGCTTCAACGATAAGCAGACGGTCTTCTTTAAGGGCAGAGGCTACCTTTTCGGCCATTTCCAGTTGCGTGGCCCGCCATTCAAACTGGGGTAGTTTTTGCGCCAGTAATCCCTTAGGTCCAAAAATACGGGCAAGCATTTTCTCTCACCTAAAATTAACCCCATTATGCGCAGAATTTGAGGTTTTGTCTAGTCTGTCAGGAAGGGTGTTCAAAAGCAGAAGTTGAAAAAAGAGGGAAAGGAACGTCTCTCCAAAAAGAAAACCTCCAAAATAGAAACGAGAGAGCGCTAATACACTCTTTTCCCAAAATCCGTGATTGCCCTCCAAGAACCCCCGGAAGTATGCCATAATAAAACAACTTTTTTAAAATACCTTTCACCTAAAAGGTAAAAACACACTCCCGGGGTAAGAACAACAATAAAACAAAAAAAGAGTTAAAGTATTTTAGAGAAGACTTACGAAGTTATCACTCCCAGAGCAGGTTTAGTTTTATTTGGTGAGTTTCTTCATGGATTAAGGCTTAATCAAAGAACAGATAAATATTTGCCTATGCCCAAAAGTGGGTAGAGGTTACAAACCAAAAGACTTTGTTTTACCCCTTGTGCTCATGCTTAATGGAGGAGGTAGTGTCCTGCCCCCATGAGGGGCAGGACACATTCTTCTCTGGCCAATTTTAAAATTTTCTTCTTTATATCTTCCCTTCTTTTGTTAGCCGTCGGAATATAAACCGTTTTCCCTGCATAGCCGTGGCGAGGGGAGTATATTTAATTCTGTGTCTGAATGAATTAAATATACTCCCAGCATTGACAAAAATCTTGAAAGTGTTGGTCCTGTTGCAGGAGTTGTAGGCAAAACAGGAGAAATGGTAGCTAAAGGAGTAGGTAAGGGAATTGAAACAGGGATAGAGGCAGGCAGGCTTTACAAGGAAGGTGCCAGCAGATTTCCCAATGAAGATGCTCCTCACAGCGAGGCCGTGAAGCAGTTAGAAGAGGCGGGGAAGAAATAAAAAAACGGGCCCGGATTTCGGGCCCGATAATGCTCTTTAATAGCATTTAATTTTAATTTTTTTTAATTTTCGGATTCGTAAAGAGGGCTAGCGGGATCAGCAACATCCCACCAATAATCATCTTCATCCAAATTTTCCTTCTCTTCCTCCGTCAACGGCCTGACATGCTCAGCCACCTTATCGCTCACCTTCTCCAGCCCCATCCACACAGGCAGACCGAATGCTACCAGAGGTATAGGTCGAGCAATCTGACACCCAGAGACAATCCAGGTACAAGCATGTAGAAGCCTAAAAACATGCAGTAAAGAATGGCTGCTTTTTTCATGGCTGTACTCCTTTCCCTACCTGAGCAGGAGAAACTTCTTAACTCCCTAATGTTAAGTTAACAGCAAAGGAACAAAAAGTCAAGGATTTTAATGACCTCAAGCAGTTCCCCGAAAGCACTTATTCAGATTGATTATTTCAACTCCTTTCTTCTTATAAAGCTCAAAATGGCCGTCTGTGGTATATATCTCCTTGCAACCGGCTTCAAGCAGTGCTGCAAGAATTAGCGCATCTATTCCTGGCATTCCAAGACCGTGTGCAAGATGAGCGGCTTTAAGGGCTATATCTGTATTAATTTCTACAATCGTAACCGCTTCTTTCAGGCTTTCTATAAAAGCAGGCCAATGCTTAAACTCTCCTTTAAGCAATTTCTTTTGCAGCTCATAAAGCACCAGCGCACAGGTAACGATCTCTTTCTCCTGCCATACCTGTATGGCTACGGGGTGGGCCTGCTTTAAGGCATAGAAAAAACCGGTGTCAATCCCTACAGGCATCGGCTAATTCCCTTTCTTTTTCTACTTCTTCCCATTCTCCCAGGGGTGTTTGTTTAAGCAAATCAAAAATTCTTTCTCTGGCCATAACCCTTTTGTCGGCTGCAAAATACTTATCTAATGCTTCACGGACCAGGCAAGAAATAGATACCCCCCTCTTTTGGGCTTCCCGTTTTAACCTGAATATCAGCTCTTTTTCCAGATAAAGACTTATGGCAGGCATAGGATACTCCTAGTTTATATTATCATATAATATATTAGCAGATTTCCATTCAAAGGGCAAGGATAAAAAGGCTTAGCTTTAAATCCGACTATTTTAATCTGGCTTATTTCTAGCGTCTATTTTTATGCGCATATATACCTGGCCTTTAATTTGCTGACTGTTTTTTTAGCACCCTGCTTAAGCTTGATGGTTATCTGGCAGTTATCCCTGGCAGTAGCCCTAGCAATTAGTGATTTAACACACATTCAAATTCTGCCTGACCCTGAAGAGATAAAAATTTTTTCTACCTTCCCTGACACAATGACACAAAACAATAAAGCCGTCGAGAAATCCGAAAGAAATTTGTGTCAAAAGTCTCTGACACAGTCTGACACAAATGACACAACCAAAAGCAACCTGGAAGGGGAATTTGTGTCATCGTGTCATTTGTGTCAAAGGGGGTCTGACACAAAAAAATGCAGTAATAATGGGCAAAAAAGCAATTTGTGTCATCATGTCAACGGAGATAAAAAATTTTTTAATTCTAGCTGTCGCAATGTCGCAAACAACAAAAACGCAGATATAGGAGGCAAAAAGTTGCGACAACCCCCAATGTCGCAAAATGTCGCAAAGTCGCAAATTGAACACAGCGATTTGCCTAACAATGCAAATGCGACAATGCGACAAACTGCGACAAATGGTCCTGTCGCAAACTTTTTTAGCAATAATGCGGAAAATGAACGATTGCGACATTGCGACACGGGGAATAGGGAAAATTTTTTTGAGTATGAGTTGGATTTGGACTAATGGGAGGCTATACCTGTTATCTCCCCTACGTTTCAGGGAAGCTTCTCCATAGCCTTTAAACTTTCTGCTTAACCTGCCGATATATCTCGTCATCGTTTCTTTTCCCGATAAAAGAAACTTTCAGGCAATCACCTTCAATTCTATAAACAATCCGATACTCACCTATATCCGTTCTTCTAAAAGGATATCCTTTCATTTCTATTGAATCAGGAGGTAACGGATCTTTCATGAGCGAGAATATTTTGCGTGCCACCTGCCGGAACTGCTTTGGTGGAAGTTGATCCAGGAATCGTAAGGCCTGCCTGGTCAGATCAAGCTTCAGCATCCACAGCTTCTTCTAACTTGTTTTTAAGAAACTCCAGAGATTCCTTTTCTCCTACAAATCCCTCTTTTTCCGCCTCTAAAGCTTTTTCAGCCCAGTACTTGTCCTCCAGACGTGTAAGGCGTTTATAATCTTCATAAGAAACCACTACTGCCACCCAGCGTCCTGACTTTTTTATAAAAACAGGCTCCCTTTGCGCCTGTTCTAAATACCTGCCAAGTCGGTTTTTAATTTTTGTAGCAGTTGTTTCAATCATATCCCTTCCCTAAAACACATTTAGCTAATTTAGCTTTTTTAGCTAAAAATAATATAATCCATAAAAAGTGAATTTGTCAATTAGTAACATTCATTATCTAAACAGACCTCAGAGGTAGGGGAAAAACCGTCACTACCGTCATCACCGTCACCTTCTAGAAATATTAAATCAGCAAGGTGACGATGGTGATGATAATGACGATAATTTCCTTACTCCAGAGGCGTCTTGTGCAAGTGATTTTGTGCAAGTGATTTTGTTTGACAGCTGTCTGGCGTAAAAAGTCAACAACCAATTCAGCCCGCCTACCTTCCTTCCTTTTGCACTATTAACCAATAGAGGGAGAAAATTTCTAAGGAGGCGGACCATGAGCAATCAATTGTCAGGTCAGGAGCTTAAGGCCTTCAGGCAGTTTCTGGGCTGGGCCACGGGTAGCCATGTAACTCAAAAAGACATGGCGGAAATGCTGGGAGTGAGTCCGAGGTTTTATAAATACGCTGAAGCAGGTAAAAAGCAAATTTCAAAAAATAAGCTTAAAGCCATTTTAAGGCGTAATTTCGGGCAGTTCCAGAGTCAGCCTGGTTCACCTTTTCAGGGCGTCTTCCGAAAAGACGATACATCAGTCGTGTTTGAGGGTCATGGTGAACCAGACGCCTCTGTAAATTCCCTTAAAACCAATATTAAAATCAGGCAGGGTGAACCAAAAAATGAAGGTCTGAGACCTGTTTGGTGTCAAGGTCTCAGGGCTACTTTTCAGGCCGCTGTTGGGGTGGTCAGCCACATGGGTTTTATCTCTCTATGCGATAGGTGCACCAGGCAATCTCAATGCGAGAGATACAGAAAGGATGTGGTTAAAAAGAGAAATGCCCTAGAATGATCCCAATACTGACTACTTTGTGCTTTCCTGTCCGGACTATATGCCGGATCCGGCTTTTCACAGGAAAGAAAAGGAGCTGATAGCTTACCTTGCCAGACGGGCAAAAGAAATCGGGGCTGAAGTAACAAAAGAAGGTAAGCTTGAGATAATACAGGTGGTTTTATCGGCTACTTCAAAGTATTACCTGATGGATCTGTGTGCCATTTGCAAAAATGTTAGTTGTTGTAGTTGCTTCCAGGCACTTGAGCAAAGGCGTGAAGCACTCCAGGAGAAAAATCCTTTTACGACCATTTATGTGACCCGCTGTCCTTATTTTAAGCTAAACCCGCAGGCCAAACACGCCCGGCCTGATCTTGAGCGGATCCTCAGAGAAAGGGCTGAAAGAGAATACCAGGCCCAAAAAGAAAAAGTGGAAAGGATGATAGAAGAAAAAGCAATGCCTATTCTGGAAAGACTTGAAAGGCGTCTGGCCGGTGAGCTGCCCCGGGTGAGAACACAGGGTTATGTGTGGTGCAAGGAAAAGAGGCAATGGATTGATAAGGCAGTGGCGGAGAAATATTGCCTGGAGTGTAAGCAGAGAAAGAAATGTGATGTTTTTTAAAAACGGCGGGAGTACTTCAGGCATGGATGAGAGGATCCGGGGCTATCAGCCCCAGGCGGCAAACTTCCTGGCATCTTTCTGGACTATTTGCAAGTAAATCAGGGTGCTTTTGATGTTACTGTGGCCAAGCAGCTTCTGCATCACGATAATCGGCACGCCCTGGGAAAGCAGGTTTATGGCATAGCTGTGCCTGAAAGTGTGTGGATGTGCTCGTTCATCAGTTATCCCAGCCTTGCGGCAGACTTCTTTGACTATCTGGTAGGCCCTGAACCGGCTGAATTTAAATAGTCTGTCCTCTGGCTGTAAGCGTTTTTGAAGGGCATAGGTGCTTATTTCGGCTACCAGGCTGTCTTTTATCGGAATTATGCGCTCTGCGCTGCCTTTTTTGCGCTTTAGGTTTGGCACCCTTATGGCTCTGCCGTATAGGTCCACATTCTTAAGTCTTATGGCTATCGCCTCACTTACCCGGGTGCCGGTCTGCCAGAGGAAGTTCAAAAAAAGGTGTTTTTGGGGATCCACCTTTGCTGCCCCGAGTATGGCCTGGACCTCCGGCCATGAAAAATATTTGGGCAGCTCTTTTGCCATTGCTATGGCAAATTGCTTTTGAGTTATAAGCAAAAGTAAGTTTATGGACCATAGCAGGAATAAGCCTCTTAAAAAGGTCAAAACTCAACAAAACAGATTTGTTTTGTGGAGTTCGGATATATCCGCTCTGTTTCTCCTCAGGGGCAAATACTTTTTATTGCCTTTTATTCTCTTTTGGTATATCATACCTTATATGAAAGCCAGATTAGTTTTTCATGTTAAAAATGTGGATAATCAGGGCAATATTGTGGAAATGAAAATCTGGCAGGTTAAAAGGACTGAAGATAAACCGCATGGGCTGAAATATTCTCTGGTTTATATTGAAAATGGACAGAGAATGGTGGGTTATGATAACGCTGAAGGGAAAGGGGATCATAAGCATTATTTTGATAAAGAGTTGCCTTATTCATTTGAAAGCATAGATAGTCATCCCTGAAAAACGCTCTAACCTACCATTTTATCACACATTTTTCTTGATATAAGGCTGACAAAAATGCAAAGATATGTTTAAAATCAGTTTAAAACCTTACAATTTGGGACACAAAATGAGGTAAGAGATGAAAGGCGAATCTCCTCCTAAAAATCAACTAAGCCTATTTCAGCAAAGGCTAGAAGAACAACTCAATCCAAAACATCCTTATACAGATTGGCCGAGGCAATTCCTTGGGAATACTTTGAGAAGGAATTTGAAAAGTTTTACTCAGACAAAAGGCAGGCCAGCCAAACCCATCAGGCTTATGGTGGGACTGTTGATTTTAAAGCAATTGAGAAATCTATCAGATGAGAGAGTAGTAGAGGAATAGGTAGAAAATCCCTACTTTCAATTTTTCTGTGGGGAGGTATTTTTTAGGTGGGAAATTCTCTGTGATCCGTCTGATTTGGTGTATTTTCGCAAAAGGATAGGTAAAGAAGGGGTTAAAAAGATTTTAGAGGTTTCAATAAAGCTTCATGGAAAGAAGGCCAAGGAGAAGGAGGTTTTGGTTGATACGACGGTTCAGGAAAAGAACATTACCTTTCCTACAGATACAAAGCTATACAAAAAGATAGCGGAGAGATGTGTAAAGATAGCCAAAGAAGCAGGGATAAAACTCAGGCAGACCTAGATAAATTAGTGAAGGATTTTTTGGAAGATGTAAAAAGGGCAAAGAGAGGTGAATTATGAAAGTAAAAAATATTAAAATAGGCATAAAATCTCTGGAAGATAGTCTTAATGAGTTTGTGCTTACCTGGAAAAAATTGGAAAAAGGAGAAAGGGTTAAAAGACATGAAGCTGTCTATTTTGAAAATATTGATGCTTTGAGGGCTGTGCTGACTGATAAAAGGCTTGAAGTGTTAAGGGCTATCAGAAAACACAAACCCGCTTCTATCTATGAATTGGCTAAAATCCTTGGCAGAGACTTAAAAAATGTCAATGATGATGTTAAACTGCTGGCAGATTTGGGTTTTGTGAAATTAGAGAAGATAAAAACCGATAGAAAAAGAACGGTTCCCACCGTGGATTATGGCAAGATAACACTGGAAATTGGCATTTAATTGACTTATAAGGAGCCAGCCATGAAAAAAGAGGATATGCTTGCTCCTTTTGATACCCTGGCCGCTTATGATAAGCTTAAAGAGGTCTTTACTGAAGAACAGGCAAGAGTCATTGTAGAGGTAATGAGGAATGCGTTTAATTATGCTTTTATTTTATACTTAAATGCCTTTGATGATAAACAGGAAGGCAGTGAGTTAAAAGGTTCAAGCTCTAAAAATCTAAATTTCTACTGAAAGATGCTTATCCCTTCTGGCGCCCTGAAAGCCTTGTGTGGATCATAGTGATGGTCTTTGTGATATTGGGTAAATTGGGATTATTTATCCATGTGATGATCCACTGATAGGGAAAGGGATAAAAGTAAATGCCTAAATTAATTCCTTATCTGCCCTACAATTATATTCTTTATACAATAACCCATGCTAAACCCTCAAACGACCCTAAAAGCCTGGCCATAAGTGTTGTCATTGTTTTTCTCACTCTTTTATTTCTTATCGTATTGCTATGGAAAGGGAGGAAATAGGTATTTTTCTAGCCTTTGTTAGCTGACCATCTAACAGTTTTGTCTAACGGTTATCTAACTAACGGTTGCCTAAACTATTAGCCTATTTTTCTCTAACAGTTTTCTAACAATTATCTAACTGGAGCTTAATCTTGCCAGATTTAAAAGGCTTTAATTCGGTGGCCATCCAACAGTTTTTTCTAACAATTTTCTAACAATTGTCTAACCTACCAGTGGAGCTGATAAGCAAAATGGCAAAGTAGAAAAATTTGTCTAAAAATTGCCTGCCGATTGCCTGCAAAATGCAGGCAATTTGGTCACCAAATGCCACGAAAGGCCATGAAAGGGAATATGAGAAAAGGCTGATTATTTCTAAAAAAGATGGTGCCCCCGAGACGATTCGAACGTCCGACCTAGGGATTAGGAATCCCTCGCTCTATCCTCCTGAGCTACGGGGGCACACTTAAAAGTTAGCATGTGAATAGAGGAAAGTCAACCTTTCTCCCCAAAATCTGCGATTGATTTTGAATAAGGATCTGATGTTAGCTCTCCAACTCCGTCATAGCAACAAAATTAGCCTTGATAAACACCTTGGCTCTGAGTGCAAAATGGTTCAAATGATGCTTAATCTTTAGGCATTCAAGTTTAAATACAGCAATCATTGACATAACTAAATGACTTATCTGGGTTGTTACCCTTTTAGTTGGCGACTTCGCCAATGCAGCGTTGGATTTAAGAGATTTGTGGTACTCTTCTACTTTCCATCTTTTTTTGATAGTTTGTGGCTATATGATCATTTGAAAGTGATGTATCAGAGCATACAAGATAAAGAGTCCCTGCGATTCCATCTTTGTTTGTAAAGGCTCGGCATAGCAAAATGACAGGGGTATATTTTCATCTATTCCCTACTTCAGCAATCCCAGAAGTTTTAAAATTAACTCCAGGCTGGATTGATTAAGCAGGATAATAAGAAAGGCCAAAACAATAAAACCTGTAGTTAGCTTTTGAGTTAGTCTGTCTTCAAGGGCTTTTATTTTTTCTTCCAGCCTCTTGATTTCTCCGTAAAATTCTTCCTTGGTAACCAGTTCTTTTCTTAACTCATCTTTTACTTCAGCCTTAACAACGGCTTTTCCTCTTTGGCCTTTTCTTCTATCTCCTCTAAGCCTTTGGCCACTATTTCCAGCACGGTGTTTGAAACTTCCCTAGCCGTTTTTTTCGTCTTTAATCACCTTAGCAAGGGCGTTAAAAATCTTGTTTTCCAGGCTAATCGTGCTTACCGTAGAAGGCATAACTAATTCTCCTTTTTAAACTCTATTACATTATCTCCTGCTTTAAGCATCTCTGTCAATCCCTTAACTGCCTGCCTTTTGGCATCCGGAATTAGATGGCTGTACCTTTCGGTCATGGCTAGGGTCTTATGCCCCATAAGCTCTTTAATGGTGTAAATGGGCGTGCCTTGAATAGCAAGCCAAGAGGCAAAGGTATGTCTTAGGGTATGAAAGACAACCTTGTCTCTTGGACCAGTTATGCCGTCATTTAAACCAAGGGCTCTGACAGCACGGCTAAAGGACCGGCTGATGGCCTTTATCCTGTTACCTTTACGGTCTTTAAATACCAACTCCGAGGGTTCACCCTTTGGCTTGGCTTCCAGCATTTCTTTAACTTCTGGTGTCATGTAAGCAACCCGGTTAGTGCGGTTCTTTGGGTCCTTGATGTGGATTAGATCATTTTTGAGGTCTATGTCTGCCCAGGTGAGATTGAAAATTTCACCTGCCCTTAGCCCGCAATGCAGGGCTAAAAGGCATATCTCATAGAGTCGCTGGCTTCTTCTTTTGCACTCCTCAAGCAAGGCCTGTGCTTCAGAAGGGCTTAGGAAGCGCTGCCGTCGGTTGTCTGTCCTGGGCTTCTTAACCTTTGAAACCGGGTTTTCTCCTTCAAAATAACCCCAGGCTTTGGCCTTGTTAAAGGCTTGCCGCACGACAGCAAGGGCATATTCAATGGTTCTGGGTGCTTTACCTGCTTCTTTCATTCGTTTCTTGATCCTTTCCAGATCAAAAGGCGAAATGTCTTTAAGTGGTTTATTCCCTATTACAGGAGCAATGTCATATCGATAGAGCCGCAGTTCTCTCTCCCAGCTTTTTTGTTAGTTCTTGCATCAGGCAAGTATTTCTTTTCAAAAAACTCAGCAAAAGGAGTTTTGGCCTTTTCTTCCTTGCGACGGTCGTAATAAGTGCCTTCAATCAGCTCGGTCTTTATTTTTACTTCAATTTCCCTGGCTAGCTCTAAGGTAGGACAGGTCTTTGTTACAACTTTGCCGTTGTGCTCTACTCTGACTCTGTAAGTCTTCCCCTGCTTTGGTAAAAGCTTTCCACATTTTTTGCAGCGTTTGTTTTTTTATATTCTGGTCTGATTTGCAATTTGGACAACGGATGTAAATTGGCATGCTCTCCCCCCATCATTTTTTCCAATTCTGGAAAATCTGATGAAGTGTAAGATTAAAAACAATTCAATCTTATTTCTTGCCCATCTGTCAAGGAAAATTGTGCTATGTTTGGTGTAAGGATAGTGTAAGGTCAGACACCCCAAACCATCCCAAAATAGACCAAGAGAGACCTGAACAGACCAAAAGAAAATTGCAAAACATAGGGAAGTTATTTTAAAAACACCAGATGCAAGGATGGTTAGGAAATCTTCCTGAAAGGGATTCCTAATCCCTAGGTCGGACGTTCGAATCGTCTCGGGGCACCAGAAAAAGAAGAAGTCACGGCCAGTTAGGAGAAGCTCCTAGCTGGCTGTTTTTGTTTTGTCTAATGTTTAACCTGGTTAATAGCTGTCGGCAGTGATTTTAGTTTAGTGGTAGCCTATCATGTCTGAGGTAGCCTTGAGCTAGCCTTTAAGTCTGCACCGTGGGTAAAGGGTTCAGGCAATCTTCCGAAAGAAATAGGAAAATAAAAAGGGCCTGCTCTTAGCAGGCCCTTTGTTTTCTGAGAAACAAATATTTCTTTGTTTTAACCCCCTACTTCTTCCTTTACAGAGATGGCAATCTTATATAACAGCGTAAGAACTAAGAAACCCGCACACCAAACACCTATGCTAATCATAAATTCTGGAAATGTAGGCCAATATTCAGTAATTTCCTCTAAAGGATTAGGAATAAAACCACCCGTAATCAAACCAAGACCTTTATCAATCCAGGTAGAAATAAACACCAATATACAGGTTACGACCAAAACATCTTCTTGTTTCCGCGTAGCCGGCACAACTAACAGAATGATAGCAATCACAGCTAAGGCAGCAGAGAGCCACATCCAAGGTACCAACTTTCCATGGCCATGTAAGCCGACAAATAGATATTTAAAATGGTTAATGTGCTCTGGAATGTGGCTGTAAAATGTGGTGAACACTTCACACAGGAAAAAGAAGATATTAGCGATAAAGGCATAAGCCACTATTTTACCTAAGGTCTGAATGGCCTCCTTACCAGGGTCAAACTTGGTATATTTCCTCACCAAAATACAGAGAATAAGTAATAAAGCTGGGCCAGCAGCAAAAGCCGAAGCCAAAAACCGAGGAGCCATAATAGCCGTAAGCCAAAAGCCCCTTGCTGGCAAACCACAGTATAAGAAAGCGGTTACTGTGTGAATACCAAAGGCCCACGGTATGGAAAGATAAGCTACAGGTTTTACCCACTTAGGTGGAGCAACGCCATTCTTCTCTGCATCTAGAACTGTCCAACCGATGATAATGTTAAGAAGAAGATAACCATTCAATACAATCATATCCCAAAACATAACCGAATGTGGTGTAGGATGAAACACAACATTAAGCACACGCATAGGACGACCAAGATCAACAAAGATAAAAAGCAAGCACATAACTAAGGCAGCAATGGCAAGAAACTCTCCTAACACAGCAATGCGACCAAACTTTTTGTAATTGTGGAAGTAATAAGGTAAGGCTACCATAACACCACCAGCCGCCACACCAACGAGAAAGGTAAACTGGGCAATGTAAAACCCCCAGGAGACATCCCGACTCATGCCCGTAAGTTTTAGACCAACCTTAAGCTGCCAAAGGTAGCAAAGAAAACCTATAACGATAAATACCGACCAAAATAAAACCAACCCCCAATATTTCTTCCCGCCTACAAAAGCTTTTTCAAACATAGCCACCTCATCCCTAGCTAAAATTTTATATTATATAATAAACTTGTGGATCTGTTCCTAATTCTAATTTGCGCCTTAGCGTAAAATGTTTTTCTACTAACTTGCTTACTTCTGAATTAGGATCGTTTATATCCCCAAACACTAAAGCCTTTTCTGGGCAGGCCTCCACACAAACAGGCAGCAACCCTTGGTCTATCCTCTCAGCACAGAAGTCACATTTTTCCACTACACCCTTCGTCCGGGTGGGATATTCAGGATTTTCTTTTGTAATATATGGTCTTGGATCCATCCAGTTAAAGCTTCTAGAACCATAAGGACAAGCAGCCATACAAAAACGACAGCCAATACACCGGTGCATATCCATCATAACAATACCATCCTCACGTTGAAAGGTTGCTTTCGTTGGACAAACACGCACACAGGGAGGATGCTTACAATGATTGCAAAGGATAACGAACGGACGTCTTTTTATCTCTTCACCGATGTGTTCACCTTCTGCCGCTAAATGTGGAAAGGCATGTTCAAAGGACTCCTGCCATATCCATTTGATTTCTCTCTTAGGATCAGGGATCTTAGGCACATTGTGATAGGCATGACAGGCCTCTGCTGCTACGCACTTTTTGCACTTTTCGCACTTACGTGTATCTACCACCATCGCCCATCTTTTACCCTTCAGGGCCTTAGGATCCCGCCTAACCTTACCTTCTGACGCCTCTACCTTTTCCTCTAACTTTAGTGCTGGCCCTAAAGTAAGTCCTATAACAGATACGCCAGCAATCTTTATAAATTCTCTTCTATCAACGGCCATTGTTATTTACCCCCCTTTGCTTCCTTGGGCTCAATATGACATTCCCAACAATAGGGCTTCACATCTACAAAGTTGTGACATTTATCACAAAACTCCTGTTTATTAGAATGACACTTCAAACATTCATTCTGCAAGCTCATTTTAAACATTTTACCGTTCAAGCCCACATATAACCGATAGCCTTTCCGGACTACATCATCCCGCCATTTATTCAACAATTGCATGTGATGTGCCTTCATATAAACCTTTGTCTCCACACACTGCCCTGCCTGCTTCGCTTTTGGGGTAAGTTTTGGCTCTGGAAACTTCGCTGCCTTACCAAGGTTATACCAGAAAGGAAAGCTCAATAAAATCACCCCGATAATAAGACCCGTTATTATCTTACCACCATCATACATTACTCTTCCTCCATCTCGTCTTCAAATCCTTTAAGGGGATTACCCCTTAAATCCATTTTACGCTGTCTAATTCCTCTCTCTTCCTCAGGTAAAACCAATGCATTTCCTACCAGCTCATGGATCCCACAACAGTCAACCCCAGGTACCCAGTAGCTCAGCAAGGGTGGAAAGCTGGCCCTATCAATAGCACAAATACAACACAGAACATTCACGCCATATTTCTCATGGACGTACTTAACGGCATTAGCCCTTGGTAAACCTCCCCTCATACGGGTAATAATGTTTTCTTCCGAACCTAAACCAGCACCACTTCCACAACAGAAGGTCTTTTCTCTAATCGTATTTTCAGGCATTTCATAAAAGTTGTTACATACATTCTTAATTATATATCTAGGCTCTTCAAGAAGTCCCATACCTCTAGATGGGTTACAAGAATCGTGATAAGTCACTACCCAGTGGTCATTCCGACTTGGATCTAGTGGCAATTTACCATGTCTAATAAGATCGGCTGTAAATTCACATATGTGAACCATCTTAGTCTCTTTGGCATGCTCAAAGACGGTACCTGTAATTGGATTTCTTGGCACTTCAAGAAAATCGGCCGGGCCATTCATAGTTGCCATATACTGATGAATGACACGCCACATATGCCCACATTCACCACCCAGAATCCATTTTACACCCAGCCGTTTGGCCTCGGCATACATCTTAGCATTTAAACGCTTCATTGCTTCATTTGAAGTAAACAGACCAAAGTTACCACCTTCAGAGGCATAGGTACTCATTGTCCATTTTAAACCATATTTCTTCTCTAAATAGTCTAGAAAAAGAAACTCTCCCTCCATGGTATATGTTCCCGGATCAGCAAAGTAACTTCCAGAAGGCACAATAAAGAGGATATCAGCACCTTTCCTGTTCAGGTGAGCCTTAATATCTACCTTTACCCCTGTAATATCAGCTAGTTCGTCACATAAAAATTCAAATATGGATACAATACCCTGAGGTTCAATTCCCAAATGATTGCCAGTTCTATAACAATTAGCTACCGGTTCTCCAATCCAGTTCAGGTTACAGCCAAGCAAGTTCATCAATTCTCTACCCATCATGGTAATTTCACAGGTATCTATACCATATGGGCAGAAGACTGAGCAGCGACGACATTCACTGCATTGATACATATAATACCAAATTTCCTTAAAAACATCATAAGTCAGTTCTCTGGCTCCGGCTAATTTCCCTAGAATCTTACCAGGCCAGGTGAAATATTTCTTGTAAATAGAACGCAGAAGCTCTGCTCTTAAAACCGGCATGTTTTTGGGATCACCACCGCCTATAAAGTAATGGCATTTATCAGCGCAGGCACCACAGCGAACACAGATATCCATAAAGAGGCGAAAACTCCGGAAGCGATTAAGTCTGTCTTCCATACCCTCTAGAAAAATCTCTTTCCAATTCTCCGGAAGTTTCCAATCCTCCTCACTTGGGAAGAAATCCCTTTGGTTAGGGAATCCCATAATCTTCAAATTCTTTGCCTTTACGCCGTAGCCGTAAGTACCTGGCTTAAACTCCGGCCGTGTCTCCATCCAAGGTTTAGCCGGAGGCGTATAATCTATACTATCTACCAACTCCTTTGGTTTTGGTAATTCAGCCATATCTCTACTCCTTCTCTAGTGGTAATCCAGCTTCTTTCATTTTTTCTCTAAATTCTTCTTCATATTCTTCATAAGTGTGGACCTTAACTACAGGATTCCAAGGATTGATATGACGAACATATCTACTGTTGTTAGGTAGATTTCGGGTAGGACTCAAGAAAATACCCGCCATATGCACCAATTTACTAAACGGAAAGTATGCAAAAAGTACACACACCAAAAAGAGGTGAACATAAAAGATCCAACCAATTCCTTTCGGCACCTGCGGATTTAAATGCACTAAACTTAAAGCCAATTCCTTTACTGCCACTACATCCACCTTATACCAGTATCGCATTAAAATCCCACTAAAAGCAATACCAATAATAAGGAAAAGGGGGAAATAATCAGACGGAAGTGAGATATACCTTACTTGCGGGTTGGTAATCCTTCTTATAAGGAGGAAGGTTACAGCTATTAAAAGGATAATACCACTAATCTGAATCTGCGGCAGCCCAATTTCAAAAAAGCTATCTATTGAATCCAAAAAATGGACAAAGCCCGGGACAGGTTGGGTAAAGAAACGGAGGTGCCTTAATAAAACTACCAAAAAAGAATAATGGAAGGTTATCGCCCATAGCCACAACCACTTGTTTGAAAAGTAAGAAAGTTTAGGACCTTCCTTATCAAGAGAAACGCTTAAATTCCTAAACAAACTCCTAAAACAAAGCACTTCCAAAAGCATCCTTACAATTACCCACCGCGTGGTAAAGGGGCTTTCTATTTTATCTCCCAGAGTACGTTTAATCCACGGCAATGACTGCTGTTGACCACAGACAGTAGGAATCCGAAATGGCACCGGGCAACGCCCCCAACGCACCACCCGATAGATCATTCCAACAAAAAAAAGGAGCACCGCCACATAAGGAACCACTACCCCAAAAATAACATACAAATGCGCCCCTAGACCCAAAAGGACAATCCCTACCAGACCAAGGACAGCAAAAAATGCACTGTAAAACGCTAGATTAAAACTCATTGAACCCCACCTCTCTTCAAATAAATGCTTTATCTCCCTTAAATTTTAATTCCTCTTGATTAATTTCATGCACCAAACCAGTAGCCTTTAAAAGACCCATGATTCTATTTTTGATATCAAAAACCCTTAATTCATAGAGTTGTTCCCGACAGCGCAAATAAACATTAAAGGCAAGTAAGGCCAAACGGTCTATCTTCACCTCCAAAGCAAGCAGTTCTTTCCAAAGCACTCTTTTCTCCAACTCTTTTTCCAACACCTCTTTAATGGCATACTTTAAAAGGAAGATAAAACCAACTGCTTCTGCTGGAGTAAAGTCCTGTACCGCCCTAACCCGGACAATCCTATCTATAGAGGAAAGAATTTTGTCTTCTTCCATATCCTCAATAAGAGACTGATAAAGAGCACCAATAGCCTCTCTGAATTCATAAGTAACTGGATTTAAAAAACGATCTTTTTGTTTACGGAAATATTTAGCCGTGGCAGGAGAGTAAGTATCTAAAATGGAATTTAACCATCTATCTAAAATGGCCGACCGATTTTCTATGAGTAAATCTTTAAGAATTTTGCCCAACCTCCGCCCCTTTTACCCCAAGTGATCGGACTCCTTATAAACTAAGTCACCATTTTTGTCAAGAGAAAAATTTGCCCAAAATCTGTAATAGCCCTCTAATAGAGACCACAAGTAGGCTGTAATAAAGCGATTTTTTAAAAAACGCCTTTCACAAAAGGTGAAAAAAGATATTGAGAAAACATATATCTTTCCCTCAAGCCCAATCATAATTATAGCACCTCCGCCCGCTTAACGGTCAAGGGCAAGCCCGCAAGGCGCAGGTCGGAGCGAGCAAAGCGAGCGTAGACCCTTGACCACTTAACGAAGCCTTGGCGTATACTTTCTGTAAGTGAGAAGGAAGGGAAATTTATCAATGTTTGCGGAATACTATAAATCAATCGCGGATTTTGGGCTATGAAACTAGCTACAAATAAAATGTTAAATAATAAAAACTTGACAAAAATTGTATAATAATTAGTTTGGAACTAAATTTTGGCAGGAAAGGATGTCTAATTTGGCTTTAGTTGGACTTGCCTTTGGTTTGTTTATTGTATGTCCACATATGGCAGGAATGACGCATGTAATAAGTAAGGCTACTCATTTAAGTATTGTTCAGGTGGCCGTTATTGGCACCATCTTTTCTTTGCCTTTAACCATTGCTATGGTCTTAATTTTTAAAAAATTTGTCTTGCAGGGGCATTGTTTTTTTCTGTCCTGACTGACCTTGGTGCTGCCCTCCTTATGCGTGAAATCATTCTTAAAGCAGGAATAGAAACCTTTACATTGCCCTTTTTGTCCTCTTGGGCGTTAAAGTGGCATCCATTATTTCGGGATGGATATCATAATAAGAAGGAAACCCAAAATGCTTCTTACCTCCCTTAAAAAGCCCAAAGGGCAAAGATTAAAAATAAAAGGAAGTATCAACTAGAGCTATTTGCTGGCTTTTTTTATTTCGCATTTTATTATCTCTTGTCTATTCTTTCCAAAAGGCATAAAATACATAATAAATAGGAAGAGGGGTGGGAGGAATGAAGATTACCATTATCTATGACAACACAGCCCTGCCTGGCTTTGATGCCGACTGGGGATTTTCGTGCTTGGTAGAAGTTTATGGAAAAAGAATTTTGTTTGATACCGGTGCGCTAAGCGAGGTTTTATTTAAGAATATGAAAAAATTGGGTATAGAACCTGGCACAATTGATGAGGTCTTTATTTCCCATCACCATTGGGATCATTATGGGGGACTAACAGACTTTTTGGAGTATAATCCGGCTGTTGTTTATCTTCCTCCTACTTGCCCTGAACCCAGCGGGGCAGAGGAGGTGGTCTGGGTAAAGGAACCTATGCAAATTCATGAAAATATTTTCTCCACAGGTGAGTTAAACGGGATAGAACAATCTTTGGTTGTAAAATTAGACAAAGGGTTGGTTATTCTCGTCGGTTGCTCTCATCCTGGAGTAGGCAATATCCTTAAAGCAGCCTCTCAATTTGGCAAACCATATGCCCTCATTGGGGGGTTACACGGATTTAGGAAATTTGATCTTTTAAATGATTTATCCCTGGTTTGTGCCACTCACTGCACGCAGTTTAAGAAGGAAATTAAGACCCGTTTTCCGGAAAAGTGGATTGAAGGAGGAGCAGGAAGGATAATAGAAATATGATCCTTGCGCATATACCCAAGCAAAAGGGCATTTATGCCCTGATTGTAGAGGTTCCGCAGTCGTGTTTTGTCCACATAGGCAAGCTTGGAGGTTTTTTATTTAAACCTGCCTATTATGCCTATATCGGCTCAGCCCAAGGTGGCTTGTATATGCGGATAAAACGTCATCTAAACAAGGAGAAAAAGATCCATTGGCACATTGATTATCTTCTCAAAAAAGCAGATGTAAAAAGGGTTGTCTTTTCCATTACCGCTGAACGGATAGAGTGTCAGGTAGCCCAAAGACTTATATCCCGTCTCCCTTATTTACCGGGGTTTGGCGTTAGTGATTGTAAGTGTAAAAGTCACCTTTTTTATCACCCGCAAAAAGAGCAGTTGATTAAAGAGGTAATAACGGCCTTTTCTCCCTACTTATGCACGGTTGTGCCTCCATTAGAGCCTTAGCGTAAGCCCTACATCCAAAAAGATGCATTTTTCTTTAAAGCTTGCCTTTAAAACCGCGGCGGCATTAAGGCCTGTACAATGGCCGGTGATGATATAGGCTGGATCTAGCTCCTTTAAGGCACTTATAGTAAGCTCTAACTGCCTCTGTGAAGCATGCCATAGATGAAAACCACCAATTACGGCGTATAACTTCTTGGTATTGGCTATGTGCAAGGCATAATTGATGGTGTTAATAATGCCGCTATGCGCACAACCAGTAATAACGATAATACCCTGAGCCGTATCTATAATTAGGGCCTGATCATCCAAAATGGGATCGGGCACCCAATTTCCATCTACCAGTTGCACTAAAGACGGTTCTACCTCTTCAAATTCTGTTTCTCTCGGGATTTCACCCGTAAGCCACATATTAGGCGCAATGCGTTTAGGTTGTGTAGAATAATCAAATTTAGCCAAGTTTAATTCTTCCTTTTTAAAAGGCAAACCAATGTCCCTTATTTTTTCTCCCAAATATCCCTTCTTTTGCCAAATGCCAGGGTGGGCAAAGACAGTAATGGGACGATTAATTCTGTCTAACACCCTGTGCAAACCGCCCGTATGGTCATAGTGGCCGTGGCTTAAAATAATGGCCTCGGCCTTTTCTAGAGAAATACCCAACACAGCAGCATTATCCACCACCAGCCCTGAAGCTCCGGTATCAAACAAATAATACCGCCCTCCTTCTTCTAACCACAAGGAAAGCCCATGTTCGGCCTTTAAGCCTGGCCGATGGACACAATTGTTGATAAGGACACTTATTCTCATTATTTCACCTCAAATTTTACCTTTATTTTATAGGTTTTTGTTGCCGGCAAGCTATAAATCTCTTTTACACCTGTTTTTTGTTTTATCTCCTCTAAGGCCGTTTCAATGTCCTCCATCGTAGGGGCAATAAAGGTAAACCAGATATTAAAGGGATCACGCCTTTGATAATTGTGGGTTACCCCCTTGTAACGGTTAACTACCGCAACAAACTCCTCAATTTTCTCCTCAGGGACCCTTGCTCCACAGAGGGTGCTGGCAAAGCCAAGCTTATCAGAATTAAAGTTGGCCCCAATACGGCGGATATAACCTTTTTCTTTTAGTCTTTTTACTCTGGCTATAACTTCCTCTTCTGTTAAGCCCAACCTGTCTGCCACCTCGGCATAGGGCCGCGAGACAATGGGAAAATTGGACTGAATTTCATTGATGATCTTTTTGTCTATTGCATCCATGCTCCACTCCTTTCCTGGGTTGATACAAACACATCGGCTCTTCGGCCAGGTAATCGCCGGTCAAGGCATAGGCCCTGGCCCGACATCCCCCACAAACTTGCCAGTATTCGCATTGACCACATTTACCCTTATATTGCCTTTTATCCCTCAATTTATTGAAAACCTCTGAATGCACCCATATATGGGAAAGGGACTCCTTACGCACATACCCACATTCTATTTCTAAATAACCGCATGTCTGTACACTGCCTGTGCTGGAAATAAAACAAAAGCCCATCCCGGCCAAGCATCCACGTGTAACCGCATCAAGACCATAGGTTTCAAAGGTTACCTTTTCCCCTTTTTTCTTTGCCTGTTGTCTTAAGATGCGGTAGTATTGAGGGGCACAGGTGGCCTTTACCTGAATAGGCCAACTATTCCTTTTCTCCACCAACCAGGTAAGCACTTCTTCGTATTCTTGCGGAGAAATTACCTCTCCACGCAAGGCTGTGCCCCGTCCCATAGGAACGAGCAAAAAGATATGATAGGCCACGGCGCCAAGCCTTACGGCCAATTCACCAATGGCCGCAATTTCATTTAAGTTTGATTTAGTTACAGTGGTATTGATTTGAAAATCAAGTCCTCCCGCCCTTAAACATTCAATGCCAGCCATTGTTTTGTCAAAGGCCCCCGGCACACCCCTAAAGTCATCATGGCTCTTGGCCGTCGCTCCATCTATACTTACACTCACCCGTTTTATCCCTACCTTCTTGAGTTCGTCTACCCATTGCCGCGTAAGCAAGGTGCCATTGGTCGCCAATACCATCCGCAGTCCTTTTTGGGTTCCATAAGCGGCTAAGTCCAAAACATCTTCTCGCATTAAAGGTTCACCACCCGTAAGGATGATTATAGGCTGGGCAAAGGAGGCAATATCCTCTAGGATTGCCTTGGCCTCTTCTGAAGAGAGTTCTCCTTCTATCGGTTTGTTTATGGCCCTGGCCCGACAGTGTTTACAGGCCAAATTGCACCTTTTGGTCAATTCCCAGGCCACTAAACGTAAAGGTGGTATCTTTTTCTCCATCAAAAGTTCCTTTTAAATTTCGTCTTTTTTACCCTACATTTTGGCTCAAGGCAACTCTTATCAGTCTCTTCTCCAACCATTTCCTTGCCTCTTCTTTCGTCTTAACCTCTTTATTTAATTGGGCCTCTTCTATCTCTTTTAAGAGCTGACCGATAATAGGACCTGGCTCCAGTTGAAACCAGTAAATAAGATCATGACCTGTGACCAAGCGGGGTCTTTGTTTTAGTTGCAGATAACTCCTTCTTTCTTCTAACACGGTCTGCATGAATTTCAAAAAGGCCTTATCATAGCCATCTGGCTTGCCCACTCCTTGGGCGGCTAGATTATCGGCCATGGCCAGAAGAAGAAGCCCGATCGTGTGGGGTTCTGTCTTGTGGATGAAACGGCGAATGGCCCTTAAGGTCAATTCATTTTTCAAAAATAAGGACAGCAGGTGAAAGGGCCACATGTGTTTTTCTATGAAAAAGGCAATAAGCTCTGCCTCTTTCCCGGGGAAACGTAAACGCATAGCTATCTTTTTAAACAACCGTGCCCCAACTTTATCATGTTCATAAAAGGTGATGCGTCTTTCTCCTTCAGCCCGGCAGGCCGGTTTACCTAGATCATGGCAAATGGCAGCCCATTTAAGACAAAACCGATGTGAAGGTTCAGCCAAATAGGCAGAGATTTCTTTAAAATCCTGGAGGCGAAAAACTTCTCTAGGAGTATAAATAATTTCCTCTATTTTTTCCAAGGCTAAAAGGGAATGCGCATAGACATCTAAATGATGAAAACCGTCTTGAGTTACTCCTTTAAGGCTCTCTATTTCTGGCAATAGGACCTTAAAAACGTTTAATCTGCCCATCTCTTTTATCCAGCGGCTTGTTCTAGGGGTAAAAAAGAGGCGTTTAAATTCCTGATAAATCCTTTCTGCGGCCACCTGGTCTAAAAGGTAGGCATAGCGCTTTATTGTTTCTTTTGTATTAAGTTCAAGCTCAAAATTAAGTTCAGCCGCTAAACGGAAGCCGCGTAAAACCCGAAGGGGATCGTCTAAAAAGGCCTTGGGGGCAATGACCCGTATGATTCTTTTTTTAAGATCTTCTTGCCCTCCAGTGGGATCAATGAGTTTATCTTGGGCAAAAATATCTAAAGCAAGGGCATTAATCGTAAAGTCCCGTTGCCACAAATCCGCATAAATGTCCTGCCCCCTTAAGGGGGTAAAGTCAAAATAAGTAGGGGACTTTACAACCCGGTAGGTCTGCCACTCTTCATCTAGGACGACAAAATGTCCGCCGGTGACCTGGGCAAACAAAGAAGCAATCTCCTTTACCTTCCCCTTAACTGCTATGTCCCAATCCTGAACCGGCTTTTGTAAAAGAAGATTCCGCAGACAACCACCAACGAGGTAAACCTCTTTTATTCCCTCTTTAAGGGCAACTTCTTGAAGTTTGCTTAGGTAAGGGATGTTTGAGAACATAGATCATCCATAAGGACTGAACCACTTTTTGGTTTTTGCACATCTTAAGCGTAAAAGTTTGTTCTTTTTGTGTCAAGTCAGCGAAAAGAAAAATAATTTTATTTTATAACTTGCGGAGAAAAAGGAAAAAGCTTATTATTGAAAAGCACGTAGTGAGAATTAATAATTTTTTCAATGCGTTGTTTAAATTCAGCAAAGGTGAAGGGTTTAAGTAAAAATGCATTGGCACCCGCTTTTAAAAAGGCTTGGCTATAAAAATTGCTACTTATACCTAAAATAGGAATATGAAGGTAAGTTCGCTTGATTTCTTTAACTAACGAAGGGCCATCTTTATCAGGTAAATTTCCATCAATGACCAAAAAGGCAAATTTGTTTTTTTGTAATTTCTTTAAGGCACTTTCGGCATCAAAGGCAGTTTGGGGACAAAACCCCATGATTTTTAAAAACTCGGAGAGAACATCAGCAACCTTTGGTATATCCTCCACGACAAGCACCTTCATTTTTTACCTCCTGCACATTTACAACGTTGGGCTTTTATACTACCATTGATTGCGATTGTCAACATTTCTATAGACAGTTTGTAGACATTTTAGGGAGATAGAGGTATTGGTTGCAAACGTAAAAAATAAAAGAATGGAGGCAAAAGAAAAAAAATGAGGAAAAAAGTAGTTCCTAACAAGGAAATTGGGGCGCGTATTCGGGCCGCCCGTAAGGAAAAAGGTCTAACCCAGATGCAGCTGGCAGAAAAGGTAGGAGTGTCTTTTCAGCAGATTCAAAAGTATGAAACAGGCAAAGACAGGATCTTTGTGGAACGCCTTCAACAAATTGCGCAGGCCTTAGAAGTCCCCATTTCTTACTTTTTTAAGGATTTCAACGAAAAGGCATCCCTTGATGGAGCAGAGTCCTCTTACGAACTTCTTCCAAAAGAAGTGAAAGAAATTTTACCCTTAAGCAAAGAGGAAATTGCCATTCTCAAAAAATTGCGGTTTATGAACAATAAAATTCGGGCTAGCTTTTTAAACCAGCTTGAAGCCATTGCTGAAACAGTTTGTGAAGGAAAGAAAACTCGGAAAAGGGCCTAGTTAACTTTTGTTTCTTTCCTACCTTGCCTTTCCTTCTCTATAAGGAAAGGAAAAACTGTTGGGTTTTTGTTATATAAAAATTTTTTAGGCAAATTTAATAGTTCCCCTTGACAGAAATTTAATATTCACAGTATTATCCCTCCTAAAGGAGGGATAACATGAAAAAAAAGGAGGTCGTTTATTTTAAAAAGACAGGACCTGAGAATACGGAAGTATGTTTAGATATCCTCGTATCCTTAGCTCAAGAAGGTTTTAAAGACTTTGTCGTTGCTTCTACTAGTGGCCGAACTGGACGTTTAGCCGCAGACAAGTTAAAAAATTTTGACGTCAATTTGGTCATCGTGGCTCATTCAGTTGGTTTCAGGACACCAAATGAGGATGAGTTTTCGGCTGAAAATTATAAGGCTATTATAGAAGCAGGGGGAAAGATTTATAAAGGTACCATCCTTACCCACTCTTTAGAAACCGCCCTTGCCAAGAAGTTTGCAGGCGCTTATCCAACCCTCTTGATCGCTCAAACGCTGCGACGGTTGGGAGAAGGCATTAAGGTCTGCTGTGAGATTGTCATGGAGGCCTGTGATGGTGGTTTAATCAAAGAAGGTAATGAAGTTGTCGCCATGGCCGGCACGGTAAAAGGAGCAGATACGGTAGCCATTCTTAAGGCAGCGGCTTCAAAACGATTTTTGGATTTAAGGGTGCTAGAAATTTTGGCCAAACCGAGGGTATAGGGGAAAAAGATGCTTATTTATGATTTTTCTAATCTTTTAGAAGAAAATATTGGTGAAAAGGGACTGCCTGGTGCGTTTTTGGAGAAAAATAAAGAATTATTAAAAGAGACAGACCTTCAAATTAAGCAAAAGGCCAAGGAAGGCATTTTTGGTTTTATGCACTTACCCTTTACTCCCCTGGCATTAAATCAGATCAAATCCTTAGCCCTTGAGGCAAGAGGCAAGTGGGAATATTTACTCGTTTTAGGCATTGGCGGCTCTTGTTTGGGAGCATTGGCCTTACATCGGGCCATCAATCATCCCTTTCATAATCTCCTTCCCAAAGAAAAGAGGCAAAATTTGCCCCGGGTCTTCTTTCTGGACAATGTAGATCCAGAATTGATTAATGCTGTTTTAGACACTATTGATATCAAAAAAACCCTTATCCTAGTCATTAGTAAATCTGGGAAAACGGCCGAGACCCTCTCTCAGTTCCTCCTTTTTTTCCAGGAAATAGAAAAACAGGGAAATCCAAAAGAACAAATCATTATTATTACTGATCCTGAAAAGGGACCCTTACGGGAACTAGCAAAAAAAGAAGGCTTTACAGCATTTTCTGTCCCTCCTAATGTAGGAGGTAGGTACTCTGTCCTTTCTCCGGTTGGGCTTGTCCCTGCCGCCCTCTTGGGTATTGATCTAGATGCCCTTTTAAAGGGTGCCCAAGCCATGGCCAATCGTTGCCAGGCCTTAGATAATCCTGCCTATCTTTATGCGCTTACCCACTATCTGTTTTTAAATAAAGGGCTAAACATTCATGTCCTTTTTCCTTATGTTCATGCCTTAAAGGACTTGGCCGATTGGTGGCGTCAGCTTTGGGCAGAAAGTTTGGGCAAAGAAGGTAAGGGGCCTACACCAATAAAGGCTATTGGGGTAACAGATCAACATTCACAGCTTCAGCTTTACATGCAAGGTCCTGTAGATAAAGTCATTACCTTTTTAACCGTGAAAAGTTATCAGCATACCGTGTCTATCCCTGGAGGCTTTAGTGAATATCCAGACATTGCCTACCTTGGAGGTCATACTTTTAATGAACTCATTCAAACCGAACAGGTGGCTACTGAGGCGGCTTTGACCAAGGCAGGTCGACCCAATGCCAAGATTGAACTAGACAAGGTTGATGCCTTCAATATGGGGGAATTCTTTTACTGCCTGGAATTGGCTACAGTCTGTTGCGGTATTCTGATGCAGATCAACCCCCTTGACCAGCCTGGAGTTGAGCTAGGAAAACGCTATACCCAGGCCTTAATGGGCAGAGAAGGTTTTGCGGAAGAGCGAAAAGAAATTGACCAGTTTCTTAAACGGCCCCGTAAAAAAGTGTGAGTAGAAATGCATGCATATTGATAAAATTATTAACGCCGTTCGCCATAATCAGATAAGGATTACCGCCCATGCCTATAAAGAAGCAAAGGCAGACAATTTATCCTTTGACGAAATTTTCTTTAGCGTGCTTCAAGGTGAAATTATTGAGGAATATCCAAAAGATAGGCCATTCCCGAGTTGTTTAATCTGTGGAAAGTCTTTTGTTGGAGAGCCTATACATACGGTCTGGGCATATAATGAAGAAAACGGATGGGCAGTTCTTGTAACTGTTTATCGTCCGGACCCCAAACGCTGGATAGAAGGAAAGAAAAGGAGGGAAAGATGATACCTTTTAAGAAATGTCCTGTATGCGGTGGAGAAATGGTAAAAAAGGAAGTAGAAGAGTTGTTAAGAGGTGGCATGCATACAGCCGTGGTAAAGGTCCAGGCTGAGGTCTGTATGCGGTGTGGAGAAAGGCTTTATACCCCTGAAACAGTAAGATATTTTGAGCAAATTCGTAAAAAATTAGAACAGGAAGAAGTAAGCGAATTTCAGCCATTAGGACGCTGCTTTAAGGTCGCCGCTTAAGTTAGCCAGAACATGCAACCAACGGAAAACGTAAGGCCCTTTAAACTAGTTAAGTATTTCTCTTATAGTAGTTTTTTTCTCCTTTCCATTGCCTTTCTCAGCCTTGCCTTCATCGTTTCTAAAGGGGCAAAGGCCCTTATTCTGGAGAAGAACAAGGAGTATGCCTTTCTTGTGGCCGAAAATCTCAATCACCAGGTATTTTTGCAATTTACCCTGCCTACAGTTATCCTATTTGGCCATATCCGCCTAAGGGAAAAGGCCCAATTTGACCGGTTGGACTTAATTGTGCGCAATACTATTCACGGCTTTAACATTGAACAGGTCAATATCTATGACCTCCAGGGCACCATTGCTTACAGCACCAACCCTAAGTTGGTAGGGAAAAAAGTTATTGTCCCGCCTGAATTTCAACTGGCTAAGAGTGGCACAATCGCCTCGCGTCTAGAGGGAACTAAGCTTAAAACCTATGCTCCCTTTCGGGCCGAAAAGTCCCCAGGTCAGACGACTAACTTGGTCTTAGGAATCTTTGAAATTACTCAAGATTTAAGTAAGGATTACCAGACGATTAGACATTTCAAACTCACCGTAGGGATAAGTGCAATTACGATTATGAGCCTATTATTTTTAGGCCTCACCCTTATCGTTAAACGGGCCGAAAGGATTATTGCTGCCCGCGCCGAGGAACAAAGACGGTTAGAAAATCGTCTTCGTCAAGCCGAGCATTTAGCTACGTTAGGCCAAATGATTGCTGCCGTCTCGCACGAAATCAGAAATCCTTTAGGCGTCATTAGCAGCACGGCCGAGTTTTTGTATAAACGCGAAAAGGGCAATCCTACCAATGCTCACATGGCCCAGATTATTGTAGAAGAAGTCAGACGACTTAATAGAATCCTAAGTGAATTCTTAGAATTTGCCCGTCCTCGGGTTCCCAAACTTACTTCTTGCAACATCGCCGGGGTAATTGATAAGGTATTGACTTTCTTAAAACCCAATTTAGAAGATAAAAACATTGGGGTCATAAAAGATTATCGTAGCTTTCCTTTCATTGAAGCCGATCCCGAACTTCTTTATCGGGCTTTCCTAAATATTGTTATTAATGCCATTCAAGCCTTGCCGCCTGGAGGTGAAATAAAAGTAACTGTTGACGAAAATCGTCCCCAAAGGGGTGTTACGATTATTTTTAGTGACAATGGCCCAGGCATTCCAGAAGATACTCTTAACCAAGTCTTTAAACCCTTCTTTACAACCAAAGAAAAGGGCAGTGGCTTAGGGCTGCCTATTGTGAAAAATATTATTGAAAATCACGGCGGAGAGGTTAAAATTGAAAGCGAAGAAGGCAAAGGAACAAAGGTTATTATATTCTTGCCTAAATAGGTATAGTTATGGAAACACTCCTCATCGTAGATGATGAAAAGAATTTTTTGGTGGTTTTAAAGGCCTTTTTAGAAGAAGAGGGCTATGAAGTCCTTACCGCTGCCGATCCTTTAGTAGCTCTAGACATTGTTGAACATACCGATTTAGACGTCGTCGTGACAGATATGAAGATGCCACGGATGGATGGAATTGCCCTTTTAGAACGGATCAAACAATTCAATCCTGATTTACCGGTAATTATGATGACGGCCTATGGCACCATAGAAAAGGCCGTAGAGGCTATGAAAAAAGGAGCTTTTGATTATGTTACCAAACCCTTTTCTAACGAAGAATTAGCCGTCATCATTCGCAAGGCAATAGATGTGTATCATTTGGTAAAAGAAAACAAGCACCTTAACCATGCCTTGCACGAACAATATCAATTTCACAACATCGTTGGTAAGAGCAAACCCATGCAGGAAGTCTTTACTCTGATCCAAAAGGTAGCCGGAACAAGAGCTACCGTCTTAATTACTGGTGAAAGTGGAACCGGCAAGGAACTGGTAGCTAAGGCGATTCATTACAACAGTCCCCGCCGCCATAAGCCTTTTATCTCTGTAAACTGCGCTGCCCTAACAGAGACCCTTTTAGAAAGCGAGCTCTTTGGACATGAAAAGGGTGCTTTTACCGGTGCCATCACCATGCGCAAAGGAAGATTTGAACTAGCGCATGGAGGCACACTTTTTTTGGATGAAGTCAGCGAAATGTCTCCTGCCCTTCAAGTTAAATTGCTGCGTGTTTTACAAGAGCGGGAATTTGAACGCGTAGGCGGGACAAAAACGATCAAGGTAGACGTACGGATCATTGCTGCCTCTAATCGGGATCTAAAGGAGGAGGTAGACGCAGGACATTTTAGAGAAGACCTATTTTATCGCCTTAATGTCGTTCACATTCATCTTCCCCCTCTAAGAGAGAGACCTGATGACATTCCCTTACTTGTCGCCCATTTTCTTAAAAAATACACTCAAGAAATGGGTAAAGAGAAACTTACTATCTCTCCTGAAGCCCTCAATCTCATCTACACTTATACCTGGCCGGGTAACGTAAGGGAGTTAGAAAACGCCATTGAACGGGCCGTTATCCTTTGTTCGGGAAGAGAGATAAAGCCCGAACATTTGCCTGAACACCTGCGGGAAGCACCCCAGAGTTATCCGGACATCTTTAAACAACTTCCTCCTAACCTTACCCTTCCCCAAATTTTAGAAGAAATAGAAGTAAGACTTATCCGTCAGGCCTTAGCCCAGGCTAATTATGTCCAAAGCCAAGCCGCCCGTATTTTAGGCATTACCAAAAGTTTACTGCAATACAAAATCAAAAAGTATAATTTATTGTCCTGATTCTCCTTTCTGTTCAAAATTTTGAATTTTATAAGTTCCTATATTACATAAATTTTTTAATAAATCTTCTTTGACGTCTAAATTTTTGAACCTTGCTGAACCTATCTAGACCTAAAAATTTAGATACACAAAGGAAACTTTAATGTTGGCAAGATATTTGCACAAGAATATTAAACGAAGTTCATTTTCTCCCTCCTCTTGGCCGGTGGATAAGTCCATCGGCTTTTTTAATGTCTTGACGCCGCCTTCTTAACCTTATATCCTGTTTAAAGGGAGGATATAAAATGCGGCGTTACAGACAAAAATACTATGATCTTTTTTCCCATTTTTATGATTGGGTTATTAAACTCCATTCTAAAGACAATCGCCTTTTTTTAAGGCATTATTTGGCCAAAAGGAGTGGGGTAAAATCAGAGGATAAGGTCTTAGACCTTTGCACCGGCACGGGATCCTTAGCCATTGTGTTGACCGAATATGCCCCTAAGGGATTAGTGGTAGGTTTAGATTTCTCTTTAGGAATGCTTAAAAAAGCGAAGGAAAAGGCAAGGCAAAGGGGATTAAAAAATTTAGTCTTTGTTGCTGCTGATGCTGGAGCCTTACCCTTTAAAAGCGATATTTTTGCTGTTGTTACCTGTTCTCACGCCATGTATGAGCTTAATGGGGAAACACGCCGCCAGGCCCTTCAGGAAATAAAGCGCTGCTTAAAGCCTGGCGGACGGTTTTGTATGATGGAACATGAGGAGCCCAAACAATTCTTTATTCGGCTACTTTACCACATTCGTCTCCTCTCTATGGGCAAAGAAGGACGGCAAATCGTGCGGCAAGAATTAAAAGAGTTAAAGGGTATCTTTTGCCATGTATTCAAGGAAGTCACAGCCTCAGGAAAAACAAAGCTTATTTGTGGAGAAAAGGCAGGCTAAGTTGACACCACTTAAAGAAGTGCCTTTTGTCGTTTTTGATACGGAAACGACAGGATTATCTCTTACCTCTCGGATTATAGAAATTGGAGCGATCAAGATCTTTAAAGGTCGCATCGTAGAAGAATTTTCCTCCCTTGTCAATCCGGGCGTTTCCATCCCCCCTAAGGCGACCAGTATCCATGGCATCACGGATGAAATGGTCAAAGACGCTCCACCCATTGAGTTTGTCTTAGAACGATTTTTAAAATTCCTAAAGGATGCTATCTTGGTTGCCCATAACGCTGTGTTTGACCTGCGTATGCTAGCCATTCATTTAGAGAGAATACGGATGCCCCTTTTTCAGAATCCAGCCGTGGACACACACACCCTGGCACGTAAGTATTTTCCAGAGTTAAAGAAATACAATCTGCCCTTCTTGGTAGAATACTGGCAAAGCCCCTATAATGGTTATCACCGCGCCCTTGCCGACGCCAAACACACTGGTTTTATCTTTTTTCGCATGCTGGAAAAACAAGGCTTAAGTCTTAACCGTCCTTTAAGTCAGTTTTGGGAATGGGTTGGAAAACCCCTCTTTGTCAAAGACTGTCTGCCTCAAATCAAAGAAAGCGATCTAACCAATCCCAAAGTAAAGCTGATAGTAGAGGCAATAAATCAGGAAAGAGATTTAGAAATCATTTACGCTAACGGCCACTTGGCCTTTAAGCCTCGTCTCATCCGCCCTATTCTTTGCTTTCGTTCTGGGAAATATCACTATATAGAAGCCTTTTGCTATACCGATGAGATTGTCAAAACTTTTCGTCTAGACCGCGTGTTAAGGATTAAGGTAATAACCGATTTATGCTGAGTGAGGCAAAATAATACAAACCTTTGTTCCTTCTCCTTTTTTACTTTCTATCTGCAGATGGCCTTTATGGGCCTTGATAATCTTTTTTATCCAAGGAGCGCCCAGACCAGGGTCAAAGGTTTTGTCGGTGAAGGGCCGCTGCGTTAGTAGTCTTAATACCCTCTCCTCATATCCCTGCCCGTTATCTAGGACACAAATCCGGACTGTCTCTGCCTCTACCTCTAGGATAAGGACAATCTTCCCTTTTTGTGGCAATATAGAACAAAAAGCATTCTCTATGAGCTTATTTAAAACTTGTTTTATTGCCTCTTTATCCAATTTAAGCGTAATTTCCTCTGGGGGGAATGTCTCTTTTATCTCTATTCCCTGCTGGGTGGCCCTTTCCTTCCAATGGACAATAATTTCATTTAAAAAGGCCTTTAGCTCTACTAAGACCTGCTTGGGCTCATAGGGCTGCACATATTGCGTAATATCTTTTAAAACTCGCTCTAGGCGAGAGGCTTCGTTAACAATAACTTGAGCATAGGATTTAATTTTAGGATCGTATCTTTCCACTTCTTTTAGGCGACGAGCAAACCCACCTAAGGCCACCAATGGATTTCTAATCTCATGCGCTACGGCATCTAAAAGCCTTTCGCAGAAGCCCTCTTCTTCTACCTCCATCTGATTTACTTGCGCTACTACCTTTTGCAATCGTTGCTCTAACTGCAGATTAATTTTAAAAATCGCTTGATTGGCCTTTTCCATTATTGCCAAAATATCTCTTTTCTTGTTCATATTTAACTTTAATTCTTGAGCCAACACATCTACTTCTTCAAATATCTCACATACAACTTTATTTAACTCTGACGAAGAAAGGCCAAGCTTTTTTTCTGCCTGCTCATACCACGTATAAGAAAAACATCCCTCTCCCCAAAACATCTCTGCTGCCCAGCCAGCTAAATAGACGATTTGACAAAGAAGAGATGCGTCTTCTGGAAGAGGATAACACTGACAAGCAACCATCTCAGGAGGAAACTTCCAATGTGTTAAAACCTCTTTTCCTATCTGACGGTGGTCTATGCCAAAATGCTCTTGCTCCCATGCAAGTAATTCTTTTAAGGGAAGTTTGTTTCCAGGAAATTCTTTTTTTATCTCTTCAGGTAGGATTTCAAAGAGAAGAAGAAGGCCCACTTCCAAGATCAACCCTGTAATAAAGGCTTCCTCGGCATCTTCTCCCACTTGTTCGGCTAGCTTGCTGGCAAGACTGGCCCGATAAAGAGAAGTTCGCCAAAATTTTTCAAAATCCATCTGCCATACTTTTCCTACAGGAAAGGTATCGCGCAGGGAAAGGGTAAGGGCCATCAACCGCACCCGGTTAAACCCTAAAAGTACTACCGCCCGTGAGATAGTAGAGACTGGTTGACGTAGACCAAAAAAGGCACTGTTGGCAAGTTTTAAAATACGGGTGGTAAGGGCTGGATCTTTTTCAATAATCTGAACCAAATCCTTTGCTGAGGTATCTTCCCGCGTGGCTAAATCAATGAGTTCAATCGTTAAAGGAGACAAAGAAGATAACTTACTATGGGTAAGAATTTGATTTAAGATGAAGGAATTTTCTTTTCCTTCAGCCATAATTTACAAATTTTCCTTCAAGGCCCTTATCCTATTTTGCATGCGCTGGGCCAGCTCTTTAAGGGCATTCTGGAGGGTGGTGATATCTTTATGCCGCGCATAAACTTTGTTTAACTCTTCCAACCAATATTGGACGGTTTCTAGCTCCCTTTTGTTAAGTTCCTCTTCTACTTTCGCCTTGATTTTTTTTAGCAAAGCGGGATCAATTTGTTGCATCTTGATCCCCCTGCTTTTGGATGTATTTCATACCATCTTCTATCGCCTTTTTGTTAATAGGGATAAACTTGGCCTTGGGACCTTTGAGTTTTTCCTCTAAGATTTGATAGATCGTTTCTGGGCTTATTTCTTTTGTTACGGCCAAAAAGGCCCCTAACATGGCCATGTTACCCATTTTGCTCAGCTGAAAGGCCGGCACCCCGATAATTTTGACTCCTTCTCTCTCTGGTCTTTCTTTTACAAGAAAGTTGTCGTAAAACAAAACCCCTCCTCTCTTTAAACGGGGCAAAAACTTTTCTAAAGACGGTTTGTTAAAGACAATCAAAATATCAGGTTGAGCAATGGCCGGTGAACCAATCGGCCGGTCGGCATAGATGACCTGACAGTTACAGGTACCACCCCTAGACTCTGGCCCATAAGAGGGCACCCAGGTCACATAACGTCCTTCTTTTACAGCCGCATAGGCAATAAGATCGCCCAGAAATAAAACCCCTTGTCCACCAAAACCGGCAATAATAATTTCTGTCTTCATCGTTACCCTACCTATCCCTAAATACCCCTAGAGGAAAGACCTTGGTCATCTCCTCTTTCACAAACCGCCAAGATTCCTCGGGTGTCATCTTCCAGTTGGTCGGGCAGTTAGAGAGCACTTCCACAAGTGAAAAACCACGCCCTTCTATCTGATTTAAAAGGGCCTTTTTTATCGCTGCCCTCGTCTTGGTAATATGTTCTACATCGTGCAGGCTTACCCGTTCCAAATAGACCGGCGCCTCTAGGGTATTTAAGAGCTCACATATACGCAGAGGATAGCCAAAATATTCAGTAGCACGGCCAGTGGGTGATGTAGTACTCTTTTGTCCGATCAAGGTAGTTGGTGCCATCTGACCCCCGGTCATACCGTAAACGGCGTTGTTGACAAAGATGACCGTAAACATCTCCCCACGGTTGGCTGCATGGATGATCTCATTCGTACCAATGGCCGCCAGGTCGCCATCACCTTGATAGGTAATCACAATCGCCTCTGGCCGCAGGCGCTTAATGGCTGTAGCAATGGCCGGTGCCCGCCCATGCGGTCCCTGAACGCCGTCTACTTTTAAATAGCGCAGGGCCAAAACTGAACAACCTACTGGCTCTACTAATATGACCCGTTTTCTAATCCCCAGCTCGTCTATAACCTCACCCAAGAGCTTGTGTAAAGTACCATGCCCGCACCCTGGACAATAATGGGTGCGTCCTACATAAGTTTCTGGTTCTGGATACCGTGGAATTAAGGCTGAAACACGCATTAGGCCAACTCCATAATCTTTTCTAAAACTTCTTCTTCGGTAGGAACAATCCCACCAAAACGAGGATAAAGTTTTACCTCTGCCTTACCCTCTACCCCTAACCGCACATCTTCTACAAACTGCCCAAAAGAAAGCTCTACCACTAAAACGCGGTCAATTTGATGTGTAACAAGATCACGATATATTTTATAAGGAAAAGGCCAGAGGGTAATAGGCCGCACCAAGCCTACCTTTATCCCCTTTTCTCTGGCCAAATCCACCGCCGCCTTGGCCACACGTGAAGGCGTGCCAAAGGCGGTAACTAAGATTTTGGCATCATCTACCTTGTAGGCTTCATAGCGGACTTCATTTGCCTCTATCTTCTTATACTTTTCTAAAAGGCGTTTTTTTGCCTCTACCATAGGCTCAGGCGTAAGAAAAAGAAACTCTATCGTATTCTGTTTCTCCCGCTCACCCATACCGGTAATCGCCCACGGCTTATCATATTCCTCTATCGGCACTTCTGGAAATTCCATAGATTCTTTCATCTGCCCCAGATAGCCATCGGCCAACAGCATACCAGGATTACGGTATTTATCGGTCAAATTAAAAAGGAGCATTGTATGTTCGGCCATTTCCTGTACGGAATTTGGGGCAAAAACAATTAATTTATAGTCTCCGTGTCCGCCTCCTTTGACGGCCTGAAAGTAATCGCCTTGCTCTGGCTGAATACTGCCTAAACCAGGCCCTCCCCGCATGATATTCACAATGACACAAGGCAACTCGCAGGCAGCAATATAAGAAATACCTTCTTGTTTAAGACTAATCCCTGGACTAGAAGAAGCCGTCATCACCCGACAACCGGCTGCGGCTCCACCCATGACGGCATTGATAGAGGCAATTTCACTTTCCATCTGCATAAAGACGCGGAATTTGGGGTAAAGGGGTTTCTCTCCCCGCTTTTCTCGTTCACGGTCAGCAAAATACTTCTCAGCAAAGGTCTCAATAATCTCGCTGGCCGGGGTGATAGGATAGCCAAAAAAGCCCTCTACCCCTGCCCGTAAGGCCCCTTCTACAACCGCCTCGTTCCCCTTCATATACAATCTACTCATTGCTCCACCTCAGCGTAAATTCTCAAGGCCTGTTCTGGACAGATCTCATAACACAGGCCACAGCCGATACACCCGGCTGTTTTGGCATTATGCCACTCTACTACTAAATAACCCTTAGCATTCGTGTGGTTGGAAAGTTTTAAGAGGTGTCTGGGACAGACATTCACGCACAATTGACAACCTTTACAGAAGTCCTCCAACACCTTTACCACAAAACTTAGCGGACGAACAAGATGGATGCGCCTTTGTCCCAAGCCCACCTTTTTAGGCACACTACTTTGCAGTGTAACGTTTATAGACATGCCCCCTCCTTAGCCAAAATACGGATTTTAGTTTTAAATTGTAGTTCCATTTCTGTCAATAGCTGCCTTTTTTCGTTCTGAAGGTAGTTGGCTACATCTAGCGGTACCTCCAAGTAAAGTTCATTGGGCCGGCTAAGCACCAGTTGTTTTTTAATCTGACGCAATATCTCTAGCGCTCTTGTCTCGGTCGTTAAGACAAAACCCTTTCCTTGACAAAGTGGACAAGACATTGTGGTAAGAGAAAGGAGAGAAGGACGTAACCTTTGTCTAGAGATCTCTATCAAACCAAACTTGGACATCTTGGTAAAGTCTACCTTAGCCCGATCGGTCTTAAAGGCCTCACGCAAGCGCCTCTCTACCATAGTTAGATGTTTTTTAGAGCGCATTTGGATAAAGTCAATGACAATGAGGCCGGCGATGTTTCGCAAACGAATTTGACGGGCACTTTCCTCGGCTGCCTCTAGATTGGTCTTAAAAGAAGTATCTTCTAAATCCTTCTCCTGGGAGTGGCTAGAATTGACATCAATGGCCGTTAGGGCCTCAGTTGTCTGGATGACAATTTCACCTCCTGACGGCAAGCTTACTTTTTCTTCATAAATTTGAGCGATCTCCTCATCAAGCCCAAAGGAAGAAAAGATAGGCAGGGGCTGTTTGTAGCGCTTAACAACCCGTTGATAGCGAGGCGCTACCAGCCGCATAAATTCTTTTACCTGCTGGTAGGCCTCGGCGTCATCCACCCAGATTTCTTGAATTTCAGAGGAAAAATAATCCCTTACTGTCCGTAAAAGCAAATTCATCTCTTGATAGACAAGAGCTGGGGCCTCCACTTGCTGAGCCTGCTTTTTAATGGCCTCCCAAAGACGCAAGAGATAGCGTAAGTCTTTTAAAATCTCGGTTTTGGTCACCCCGGCGGCAGCAGTGCGGACAATAACTCCTAGGCCAGGAGGAAGGCGAAAATACTTAGTAATGCTCTCAAGTCGCTTCCTTTCCTTCTCCTCGGTAATCTTGCGAGAGATACCGACATGATCCTGTCCTACGGTCAGCACAAGATACCTACCTGGAAGGGTAAGATAAGTTGTAAGGGCAGCTCCTTTTTGCGCTGTCTCTTCTTTAACCACTTGGACCAGCAACTCTTGACCTGGTCTTAAGACCTTCTCTATAGATGGCCGTCCTTTAGGAAAAGAAAGGAAGTATTCGGGATGAACTTCGTCTATCTGCAAAAAGCCACGTTTGGCCGCCCCATATTCCACAAAGGCCGCCTGCAGGCTGGGCACAATGTCATAAACAATACCTTTATAGATGTTGCCCCGTGTTTGTTCCTGTGTGATGCGTTCAATGTAAAACTCATCCAGTCGGTTTTTGCGAATAATAGCTACCCTTAACTCCTCTGGCTGCTCGGCGTTAATAAGCATGAGGCAGGTAGGGGCCTTTGTTTGACGCCTAACCATGATGGCTCGGTTTTAACCGCAAAGAACAAAAGATGTCAAGGAGGAATGTATTCCCAAAATCCGTGATTGATTTTTAAAGAAGGACATTTGAGATGAGGAAGGAATTAAGAAAAATGCCAGCATTATCCCTTCTCCTTTTTAGGAAATTATATGCCAGGGCCTCGGTTATACGGTCAAGGGTCTCCGCTCGCTACGCTTGCTCCGACCTGCGCCTTTAAGCGCAGGCTGCGCCCTGCGGGCTTGCCCTTGACCGCCCTCGGCTCTGGCAAAAAAGGAAAATCGCAAGGAGAAAGGAAAAAAGAAAATTTCCTTTTTCCTTCTGGCTTCAAAAAGAAAATTGCGCCGTAGCGAGTGAGGTCAAGGCTGGCCGAAGGCCACCCGTAGGGCTTGGCCTTGACCGCATAAGCGAGCGGAGGCGCTAGAATTATAATTGGGTCTTGAAGAAAAGGTAAATGTTTTTCACCTTTTAGGTGAAAGGCTATTTTAAAAAATAGCTTTATGATAAGCAACTTGTGGGGTTTTTGAAGGACAAGCACGGATTTTGGGCCTTGCAGGCCGTTCTCATTTAAGTTAATCTTCCCAACAAGGAGGGTTATATGTTAGGGCGACTCTTAAAGAAGATCATAGGCACAAAGAATGAGCGGGAGCTTAAACGGCTGGCGGCCATTGTGGATAAGATTAACCAGCTTGAACCACAGATACGCAAGCTGAGTGATATTCAGCTGCGGGCCAAGACGGCTGCGTTTAAAGAAAAAATTGACCGTGGGGCCAGCTTAGATGAGATTCTGCCTGAGGCCTTTGCCGTGGTGCGCGAGGCGGCCGTAAGGGTATTAGGACAAAGACCTTTTGATGTGCAGGTTATCGGTGGCATCGTCTTACACGAAGGCAAGATCGCCGAAATGAAGACAGGTGAAGGAAAGACCCTGGCCGCTACCATGCCGGCCTATCTAAACGCCCTTTTGGGAAGGGGAGTACACATTGTTACCGTTAATGACTATCTGGCCCGCCGTGACAGTGAGTGGATGGGTGGTATTTATCGTTTCTTGGGTATGGAAGCAGGTGTCATTCTGCATGACATGGATGATACCGAACGCAAGAAGGCCTATGCTGCGGACATTACCTATGGCACCAATAATGAATTTGGTTTTGACTACCTGCGGGATAACATGAAGTTTGATCTAGAGGATATGGTGCAGCGGGACCATTATTATGCCATCGTAGATGAAGTAGACAGTATTCTGATTGATGAGGCCAGAACTCCCCTTATCATATCTGGTCCAGCCGAACGCAGCACAGCCCTTTTTTATCAGATCAACCGCCTCATCCCTCATCTAAAAAAGGATATTGATTTTACCGTAGATGAAAAGACAAAGACAGCCGCTCTGACCGAAGCCGGTGTGGCCAAGATGGAGAAGCTCTTAAAGATTGAAAACCTCTATGATCCCCGCTACATAGAGGTGTTACATGTCATTTATCAGTGCCTTAAGGCTCATCATCTATTTAAAAAAGATCGGGATTATATCGTCAAAGACGGTAAAGTTATTATTGTAGATGAATTTACTGGACGATTGATGCCAGGAAGGCGCTATAGTGAGGGACTGCACCAGGCCCTTGAGGCCAAAGAAGGGGTTGAGGTACAGAGCGAATATCAAACCTTGGCTACTATTACATTTCAGAATTATTTCCGCATGTATGAAAAACTGGCCGGGATGACTGGAACGGCCGATACCGAGGCCGCCGAGTTCAAGGAAATTTATAACCTAGATGTCGTTGTTATTCCTACTCACAAAAAGATGATTCGGATTGATTATCCCGATGTGGTTTATCGCACCGAGAAAGAGAAGTTTAGGGCCGTGGTAGAGGAAATAAAAGAGTTACATAAACAGGGTCGTCCGGTGTTGGTAGGTACCGTCTCCATTGAAAAGTCTGAGCTTTTAAGTCGGATGCTCAAAAAAGAGGGTATCCCACATGCTGTTTTAAACGCTAAGCACCATGCGAAAGAGGCCGAAATAGTTGCCCAAGCCGGCCAAAAAGGTAGAGTAACTATTGCCACTAACATGGCTGGGAGAGGAACAGACATTGTCCTCGGTGAAGGAGTGGCCGAACTGGGTGGTTTACATATCATTGGGACAGAAAGGCACGAGAGTCGGCGCATTGACAACCAGTTACGGGGCCGCGCTGGCAGACAGGGAGATCCGGGTTCTTCTCGTTTTTATCTCTCCCTAGAGGACGATTTATTAAGACTCTTTGGCGGAGAAAGGCTTTCTTCTTTAATGAATAAGCTGGGGATGGAAGAGGGCGAGCCGATTGAACACAAATGGGTGAGCAAGGCGATTGAAAATGCCCAGCGTAAGGTAGAGGCACAGAATTTTGAAATCAGAAAGCAACTGCTTGAGTTTGATGATGTCCTCAACAAACAGCGGGAAGTCATCTACGGTATGCGTCGGCAGGCTATGGCCGGTGAGTTAAAGGAAACGATGCTCCAAATTATTGATGACATTGCTAATGGATTGGTGGAGGAATTTTGCCCAAAGGACAAACACCCAGAGGAATGGAATAAAGAGGGACTAAAGAGGCAGGTAGAACAAATTTTTAGGTTAAAGCTGGATGACGCCCATTTGGATAATTTAAAGGATCCAGAGGCTGTAGCCAATTTCATCAAAGAAGAGACCAAAAGACAGTATGAAGAAAAGGAACGGCTGGTCGGTCCTGAAAATATGCGTTTTTTAGAGAAGTATATCTTCTTACAGGTCATTGACACCCTCTGGCGTGACCACTTGGTGGCCATGGATTACCTGCGGGAAGGCATCGGCCTAAGGGGATATGGACAAAGAGATCCGCTGCAAGAATATAAGCGGGAAGGTTTTATGATGTTTGGGCAACTGGTGGACAGGATAAAGGAAGACACCATTGCCAATCTCTTTAGAGTAGAAATAAGACGCGAAGAAGAACTACAGGCCTTAAGACCAGAAGAACCAAAAACAATGCAACTCAGCCATGGTGAGGGAGAAACCAAACGCACGCCCATTCGCCGCAAGGGCAAAAAGATCGGTCGTAACGATCCCTGTCCCTGTGGAAGTGGCAAAAAATATAAACACTGTTGCGGTAGGAATGTATGAAAAACAATTGACAAGGAGTAAAAAACAGTGTAAAAGCAGCTTTCAGGCTACTTCCAGAGGAGGAAAGTTATCCTATGGATAAAGAAAAACTGCAATTCTTTAAAGAACTTTTACTCGCTCAAAGAGAAGAGCTTTTGAAACACGCAAAAGAAACGGTAAGTAGCTTGAGTAAAGAAGGAGAAGAGGTGCCAGCTGATTTAGCAGATCGGGCCACTTTAGAAGCGGATAGAAACTTTTTATTACGCATACGTGATAGAGAAAGAAAGCTCATTGCCAAGATAGATGAGGCCTTAGAAAAGATTGAAAAAGGCACTTACGGCATCTGTGAGTTGTGCGGGAAAGAAATAGAAGAAGAACGACTTAAGGCCCGGCCTGTAGCCTCTTATTGCATTGAGTGCAAACGGAAGTTAGAAGCCTTAGAGAAAATGCAGCGGCGTTAATTTGAAAGATGACCGTGTCTTTTAAGATATCTTTCTATTGCCCTTCTGTGCTCCTTTAAATTTGTAGAGAAGTAGTGTCTACCATTGCCCATAGAGACAAAATAAAGGTAAGGGGTCTCTGGGGCCTCTACCACCGCCTTTAGGCTATCTTCTCCTGGATTGCAAATAGGGGTAGGAGGAAGGCCCTTGTGTAGATAAGTGTTATATGGCGAAGGTATCTGCAAGTCTTTGTGTGTTAGTTTCCCTTTAAAGTTGGGTAAAACATAAATGATAGTCGGATCGGCTTGAAGCGGCATGTGCCGTCGCAGGCGGTTTAAATAAACAGAGGCAATAATGGGTCTTTCTTCCTTAGAGGCTGTCTCTTTTTCCACAATAGAGGCAATGGTAACTACCTCCTCCTTTGAAAGGCCCTTTTGCATGGCCTTAGGAGCGTATTTTTGATAGTGGCGGTTGAATTCTTGAACCATTACTTCAATGATGTGCCTTTCTTGATGAGGCAGTCTTTCAAAAAAGTAGGTAGTAGGAAACAAATAGCCTTCTAATGAGGAGGCATTAATCCCTAAGCGAGAGGCAAAGGCGGGGTTAAAGGCCAGTTGACAAAACCGCCTTTCATTTACCAGCCGCTTTTTGGCCAAAATATGAGCAATTTGTTTGATCGTGCTGCCTTCTGGAATAGTAACCTTATAACGCACAAGGCCCGTGCCGGTGAAAAGATAATCTAAAAGTTTGGCAGGGGTAAGGTTAGGTGTGATGGCATATTCACCAGCCTTAAGCGTGCGATTTCTGCCCTTTATTTTGGCCCAAAGAAAAATAAGCAGGGGGTGTTTAATCACACCCCTTTTAGAAAGGGCATAAACGGCCCTTTTTATGCTCCAACCAGGCTGGATAAAGACAGTGGTGTTAAGACAGATGGGTGAAGTAAAATAATCCCACACAATGAACAAGCCATTAATAATTAACCAAAAAAAGAATATTAACCAAACTGCCTTCCGCATTCCTAAAATCTACGGTTTAATTCCCACTGCCATGCGGTTTTAACCATAAATTCTAAATCATTATGTTTGGGCTGCCAGTTTAGCCTTTCTAGAATTTTACGGTTGTCTGCCACCAAGACTGGAGGATCACCTGGTCTTCTGGCCGTTTCTCTTACCTCAAAGTCCCGACCTGTAACCTTCTTTACCGCCGCAATTACTTCCTTAACCGAATAACCCTGCCCATAGCCACAATTAAAGACATCACTCTTATTACCCTCTAGAAGGTAATTTAAGGCCAAGACATGGGCCTCTACCAGATCGTTCACATAGATAAAGTCCCGAATACAGGTGCCATCCTTGGTAGGATAATCCGTACCATAGATTTCAAGTCTCTCTAATTCACCCTTGGCTGCCTTTAAGGCACGTAAGATAAGATGTGTAGGCCTCTTAGAAACCTGCCCGATTTTTCCTTCTGGATCGGCCCCTGTAACATTAAAGTAACGTAAACAGACATAGCGAAAATCAGGTTCAGCCGCAGCCAAATCTTCTAGCATTTTTTCGTCCACGACCTTGGTATAACCATAAGGATTAATAGGGGCTAAAGGTGCTGTCTCCTTCACTGGCACCTCTTTAGGCATCCCATAGACGGCAGCCGAAGAAGAAAAAATAAAATACCTTACCCCAAATTCTTTCACGACTTCAAGCAAATTCAAGGTATTACAGACATTATTGCGGTAATAAAGAAGAGGCTTTTCTACGCTTTCAGGCACAACGATAGAGGCGGCAAAGTGAATAACCGCCTCTGGCCGAAAAGAGGAAAAGACCTTTCTTAAAAGGCCCTTATCCGCCAAATCGCCTACCACCAGCTCACCATATAAAACGGCCTCTTTGTGCCCAGAAGAAAGGTTGTCGTAGGTAAGAACGTCATAACCCCTTTCTCCCAGCATCTTTACCATGTGCGAGCCAATATAACCTGCTCCACCGGTTAAAAAAACACGCATTTATTTCTTCCCTGTTGATTTTTTTTCACTACGCCTGTAATAATCTTTTCCAAGACTGCCATAACTACCTACAGGTGTCAAGCAATGGCTGGTATCAGTTTTAGGCTAGAAAGGTATATCAAAAATTGTTCTATGTCTGAGGTGGTTTTAAGAGAACTAACCGCCATGACCGAAAGTGTAGGCGCATGGTGGCTGACCATCTTATTTTTATGCCTCACAGGATGGCTAGCAGGACTAACAAATACTTCTGCCTATTATATTGTTATTTTGACCTTTGCGACGGTTTTTTCCATGCACTTTAGCAGTCCAGTAAATAATGTGCTGGGCAAATATCTTTCAGACAAAATATATTTAAAACAATATCACACCGTAGTTACTAGTCTAACCGGAGCTTTTTTGGTAGGAATACTGCTAAGTTTTGGAGTTTCACTTTTGGTAGTGTTGTTTTTCTCTCAGATACCTTTTAACCACAAAATCATTTTTGCCTCTTTGACCGCCAGCCTGACTTCTTTGTGGATCACCAATAACGTAATGTCCATTTTAGAACAAGAACGCATTGCCTTTCTTACCTTTGCTCTGGGTTTCTGCTTAAGTTCTCTTTTTTTCTTGTTTAAAAAAATTACTGGACAAACAGGTATTTTGGTAGGAATAACTGTAGGTTTTGCTTTTATTACCTTTGCCCAGTTTGCATTCATTTTGAAGGGGTTTAATCGCGGACGTATTTATCCAGAATTTTCTTTTTTGTTCAATTTCAAAGATTATTACCGCGAAGTCTTGGCAGGATTATTTTTTACTTCGGGGTTATGGATTGATAAAATCGTTTTCTGGCTTATGCCCCAAACTGCCCGTAAAATAGATAGCTTCTTTCGTTACTCTGATTATGATCTCCCTTTTTTTATTGCCTTTACCATCTTTTCCTTAAGTCAGTTTTTGATCTTAAGAACCTTTAAAGAAGATATACGCACACCTTATCAGACCTTCTCACAAGCCCTGCAGTATAACCTACCTCTTTTTAGATTGAATGAGGAAAAGTATAAACTAATAACGGGCTATAGAAAAATGCTTTCTACTTTAACTTTTGTTTACGGTCCCTTTACTCTTGCCATCTTATTTGCGGTTTCTACTGGGATAATTCGCCTTCCCTGGTCTAATCCTTTCGTCTTTCATTATTTGACGATGGGCACTTTCTTTCTGGCCATTTTTTCTTTAAACTATATTTTTTTACAGTATCTTAACAGATATGATCTTCTTGTGGTCATCTGTCTGCTTTTTGCGCTTTTAAATGGCTGCGGGACAGTCTTGGGCATAAAGAAAGGGCCAGAATATAACGGATGTGCCTTTTTTATAAGCAGTTTGGTAGCTGCTGGCATTTCCAGTTATTGTGTGCATAAAATTCTTGGCAGGTGGGAGTATGTCATCTTTAAGGGTGTGGCTGATGATTTTTAGCCTTTTAAATTTTCTCTGGGGTGTAAAGCAAGTAAATGCCTTTATAATTAGCTATAAAGATAAGGTGCATATCCCTGAAGGTTGTCAAATGGCCATTGTTTCGCCCTTGGCCGAAATTACTGGTAATAAAAAAGCTGCTTATGCCTATCTTTCTTTAACCGAAATTAGTACCCATTCTCCCTTTTTTTCTCTTGTTCCTCCCCAAGCCTTGCTCTCTTATAATAAACGCTGGCAGTCCTATCTGGTTTCCATTACCTGTAAGGAATGGGAAATTGTTATAGAAAAAGAACTCTTTACCATTGTCGCAAGAGGCTTTCAAAATGTTTTTATAGATACCGCGGATGGAGTAGAGATATTGTGTCAGAAAAGGCATGACCAGTGTGCCCAAATCATAAAACGGACTACCGAATTAATCTCTTTGATAAGGAAGACTATCCCAGGTAAAATCATTATCAACCGTGGTTTTTTTATCTATCCCTATATTAAACGCATGATTAATGGTGTTTTAATTGAATCCTTCTTCTTTAAAAGGCAGGGACAAAACTGGGTGAGACGGTCTGAGGAAGAAAGGGAATGTCTGCAAAAGTGGGTTAAACAACTGAAAAAAGATAGAAAATTTGTTCTGGCCATAGACTATGCCCCTTTAACCCCCGAAGAAAAGGAACATTTTAAAGTTTTGGCTGAAAGGCTTGGCGTGAGTTGGATAGTTACAGATGAATCTCTCCAAAAGTAGTTATCGTGTCTATAAACCTATCAATTGGGTAATTATCTTGGGCATTTTGGGTATGATGATGGGTTATTATCTTTTAAAGCCCTCAGACTTAAGAATTGCCCGATATTATGAAAGTCAGTCTTCTTATAAAAAGGCTATTTTTTATTACCAACAGGCCCTGCGTAAGGAAAAAACAAATCACGACATAAGAAAAAAGATTTTAAAACGACTGGCCAGACTTTATCGTTATATCCATCAGCCTATTTTATATATAGAAACGGTAAAAAAGCTCTATCTGTTGGAAGAAGAACCAGAATATTTCCAAGACGCCTTGGAGGTAGCCTTAAATCTATGGCGTAAAAATAAAAATGATAGGCAAATACAAGATGATGTGCTGTTTTTTGCGCAGATCTTAAAAAGAAAAGATTTTATAAAAGATTTTTTGGTCTGGAATGGCCGTTTTAAAGAGGCGCTTGAGCTCTATGAACAGGACTTTAAAAAAGGTCGTTTATCGCCTGAGAGGCTTAAAGAGGCCATAAAACTTGCCCTTTGGACTGATGAAGTTTCTTTAAAAATAAAATGGCTTGAAAGAGGTTTAAAGGTATATCCACATGATGCAAATTTGAAAAAAGAATTGCTTAATCTCTATCTCACACAGGCACAATATCAAAAGGCTATTGCCTTGCTTAAGCCTCCTAAAAAGGCTGAAGATTATTATACCTTAGCCTACCTTTATCAAAAAACAGGTAAATATAAAGAAGCCTGTGAGGTTTATGAGCGTGCCTACCATTACTTTCATAAGCTTTCTTTTCTGGAAAAGGCCTATTTTTTAGCCTGTAAGTATAAATTACAGAAAAAGGCCCTTCATTATCTTATTGTGCTTGCGGATTATAAAAAGGACTATGCCTTGGCCCTAGCTACAATCTATCAAACTAAAACCTCGCGCGCAGCGCGTCTTTATCTTTTAAATCTCTACCTGCATATCTATGAAAAATGGCATGACCTTTCTGCCTTAAAGGCTGCTTATAGTCTAGCCTTTGCGTTAAACTTAAAAGGTCTTCAGGAAAAAATTTTATGGGAGTTATGGAAAAGAGCAAAAGATAAGAAGTATTTAAATCTTTTAGCAACGCTTTATAGTAATAATAAAGACAAATTAGCCCTTCTTTGGGAAAAATTCCCTTTTTTACAAACAGACATAAAATTCATGGCTTATTATTATCTTCAAAAGAAAGACTATCAAAAGGCAGAAAAATATTTTTTGAAATTAGTAGAAGAATTCTCTTCAAACAAGGATTATTTGGAGGCCCTAGCCTTTATTTATATGCAAGAAAAGAAGTATAAAAAGGCTGTTTCTCTTTACGCCCGCCTTTATGCCCTTGATATAACCTATAGAGAAATGTATCTGCATAGTGCTCTTCTAGCTGGAGAGCGTGATTATGAAAAGGCTTTGCAAAATATAGTTAAAAGAGAACCTACAGAAGGACATTACACTCACCTTGCTGATTTTTATCTCTACGTCAAGAAAGACAATCATAAAGCAGCGGTGATACTTGAAAAAATGCTCAAAAAATGGCCTAAAGACAAGTATCGCCTTAAACTTGCTTATATCTATGCAAAATTGAAATACACCGACAAGCTTATAGCCATTCTTAATAAAATTCCAATAACAGAGATGTCTGTTCACCAGGTGCTATTTATGGCTAAAGTCTATACCCAACAAAGCCACTGGCATAAAGCGGTATCTGTGCTTGAAAAATGGTTAAATGTCAAATCTCATTCCTCAGAGGCATATTTAGCTTTAGAATATTTAAGTTATCTCTACAAACGGCTTGGAAACGAGAAGCAATTTAGAAAAGTAAATCAGCAGATTGTAACCTTGACGGAGGTTGTATTACCGTGAGGCTTTTAATAGCGGTGCTTTTTATTTTATTCAGCTATCATACCTGTGTATTTGCTCAAAAAGCTTATAAAGACAAAGAATATCTTAACCTTCTTTCTGCCAGGGCCAGGGCGTTAAAAAATCTAGGTAAATATAAGGAGGCCCAAAAAGTTTATGAAAAAATTTTTAAACTAGGCAATGTACCGCTTGAAGTCTATCTTGATTATCTGGATGTTATTCCGAAAAAAGACCTTAAAAAGTATCTCTTTTTACTGGAAGACCAAATAAAAAATAGTGCAAGTAAGTCTTTAAAAATGCGTTTTGCCTTTAAAAAAGCAGAGTTTTTGGCCTTTCAAGGAAAATACAAGCAGGCGGTAAAGTTGATTACACCATATAGAGAGATACCAGACAACCGTCTTTATAGTGCCTATTTTTATAACCTGGCAGGTAAATGGTCTGAGGCAGAACGGTTAGTCAAAACAATCATCAGCGATGCTTATTACACACCTTATGAAAAAAGAAAGGCAAAGTATTTTTTAATAGATGTAGTTCGTTTCTGGTATCGGCGTTTTTGCTTTGATTTTAGATATATCCATAATTCATTCTATGGAGACATTAAACAGTTATGGAGTAGGCTTAAATATCCTTTGGATGAATGGGGATTATTAGAACTGAATGGTTATAGTCTTTTTAGTAAAGGAAGGATTGGTTTTAAGCATGGAAATGAGTATTATGATTATTCTGTTAGAGGAAAACAACAAATTTTTTTAAGCCTAAAAAAGATAAAAGGTGCAAATACTCACTGGCTTTTAGAAGGTTTATATACCGATAACAGGCTTGGTTTTAAGGTGAAATATTTTTGGCATAAGGGTGATTATCATTTTGGCATAGCAGGATGGTATCAGGATGTAGAAAAGGAAATTACCTCTCTTAGCACCATATTTGCCTTAAAAAAAGGAATGGAGATTGAAGGTTATTATAAGCCAAATGAGAAATTTATTTTAGGCCTTAAAGAAAACTACAACAGATATTATTTCCCTTCGGTGGCTCACCTCAATGCCACTTTTGATTATGATAATCGCTATTTAGGCTGGATGATGAAGATTGAGCCTTGCATCATTTACATCCAGCGGGATAAAAGTCCTACGCTACAACATGGATTTGGATGGCTGTATATAAATGGCCATCAGGATGACACCCTTCCCTATCTTATCCCTGAACGTCTAAATATGCCTTATTATTCCATTTCAGGACTTTATTATTTTGGCAAAAGAAAGAATGTTCTGAGCTGGCGCATACCTGTAGGCTATGTGTGGGGAGACAATTTTAGTGGTTTAGCAGTTAGTCCGTATGTAAGCTTGTTATATAGCTTTACTAAAGATATTGATTTTTCAACCTCGTTTGAATATCGCCTTGATATAACAAGCGGCACTACAGAAATAAGGACTAGGGCTGGTGTTGTATGGAGGTTTTAAATGCTTAGAAAAGTTTTACCCTTTTTGGAAGCAGTTATTCTTTATGGACTTACCTTAACTGTTTTATGGCCTTATATACCTGAAAAGGTCTTTTTTTACATGCTTACCTTTTATGGTGTGCTCTTTTCCTTTTTTTACGGCATTCTGGGAGTGGTGATTAGTATTTTAGGGTTGTTAATTGGAATGAGCCGTTATTATTATCCCGAATTGATTTTAACCTCCTTAAAGACCGAAGATTTTCTCATTATCGTATTCAATGCTGGTCTTTTTCTGCTGATCGGGAGTATTAAACAAAATCTACTGCAGAATATCTCTGCCCTCAATCAATCCTATCATCTGGCCAAAGAAAGGATTGCCTCTCTGACCTCCCAACTTGTCTCTATAGATATTTCTTATCGGCGCTTCCTTGAGGAATTTTTTCTGCGGCTGGATGAACCCCTTTATCTTTATCAGGAATTACGTAAGGTGGCGGCTATCACGGTGGACGAAAAAGAACTTTTTGCCAGACTCTTTTTTATTCTGAATCGTTACTGCTTTGTTGAGGGAGGATGTGTATATACCAGAGCTAATAAAGAATATCACCGCCTATTTAAATACGGCCTTTCCAAAATGCCTGAAATTCTTTCTGAAAAGGATTATCATGAATGGCTTGAAGTTTTAAAGGAAGATAAAGAGATTATTTTGCCCACATCCATAGAAAGATATGGTTTTGTCATGGCCATTCCGATCGTAAGTCGGCTTGTAGAGAAGATAAATTTCCTTATCCTTATTGAACGCATCCGTTATGTTGCCTTAAATGAAGATACCCTCAGACAACTTAAAGTAGCAGGATTTATGGTCAAGCTTATTTTAGAAAGAAGGCTTTATGCCAAAGAGATGGCGGCTTATAGTCTTGTGCCCCATATTATTGTTTTCAAACCACAAGTAGCACCAAAAATTCTTAAAGAAAGGCTAAACTTTTTAAAGCGTATGCGTATCTCCTATAAGCTGGCCTATTTTAGACTAGAACAAGGAAAGGATATTATAGAAATTGCCACTAAACTCGATGAACTTGAAGCCACCTTAAGAGAATTTGATGAAAAATTTGTTATCGGAAACCGGCTTATTCTGCTTTTGCCCTTTACCGAAGACCTTTTGCCGGTCAAAAGGCGATTAAAAGAGAAGATTGGTTTGGAAATAGAGGAGCTTTCTGATGAGCACCTCCAGGAACTTATGGTGGTGGAGCGTTAACCAAATAATTGTGCTGTTTTTTTTGCTAACCAACATAAATACCGTGCCTGCTTTTATGGGTTTTATAGTGGCCCACGGGATGGTGATCTTCCTTACCTTTCAAATTCTGGTGGGTATGACCTTTAGTGATGCCTATTTAAAAAAAATTATGGGAAAATCCATTATCATTGTTCTAATTCTAATGTCAGTAGTGCCGTTAGTAGGTCCTGCCGGTAGTCTGATGACCGCCTTTGTCTTAAAATTTTATCCTGTGCGCGCCAAAGCAAAAGAGGAATTTTTTAAGGTCAACTTTTTTACCCTGGAAAGCTTTCCTTTAACTTTTGTAGAAAATCCTTCCTTTTCTCCCCAAAAAATTCTGATCTATCTTATCCACGGCCTTCTTCCCTTTGATGAAGCCATGCATGCCTTAAAACTCATTTCTACCCTCCAGTGGTCACCATATAAGACCCGTCTTCTTCAACTTTTTCTGGAATACTCCTGGCACCCTTCTGTTATTCTTGAGGCCAGCCGGATTTTAAATGAAAAAAGAAATGAACTGCTTGGAAGGATATCTATTTTAGAAAGTCTCCCTCAAAAACCACTGGTAGAGCTGGCTACCCTTTATCATGAAATATATTTCCTTTCCCTTACCGATCCTTGGCTTGGCTTTTTTTATCTCAAACGGGCATGTGCTTATATAGATGGGGCCTTAAAAGATGATCCGCAAAACTTGTCTCTTCTTTTGCAGGCCATCAAATACCATCTTGAAAAAAAAGACCTAAAGGAGGCTGAAAGTTTGCTAAAAACCGCCTTTGAACTGGCCGAAGATAACTGGGAGGTAATGGCTACCTTAAAAAGTTATCGCCATGAGCTAAACCGCTACCAAATGGGCTTATCTTATGCAAAAATATAAACCTACCGATATTTGTCTGATTGTGGAGGGGAGTTATCCCTATGTTACAGGGGGCGTAGCTTCGTGGATGCAGCGGTTAATAAAAAGTTATGAAGGTGAATTCAACTTTGCCGTGGTGGCCCTAACTGCAGGCAAAAAGACTGAAGAAGACTTCAAATATCAGCTTCCTGCCAATGTGGTGTCCTTTCACTCTTTTGATTTATTTGACTATACTTCTATCAAAAAGGCATCACCAGTATCCTTTCCAAAAAAGACGTCCATCTATCAAACCTTAAAAAACATTATGCTTGAAGGCTTTCGCCGAGGATACTTCATGCCAGAAGAAGTAAGCCTTTTCAAGGACATTCTGACACAGCACAAAGAAAGATTTTTTAAATACTTTCTTTTAAGTGAGACTGGATTTCAGTCCTTGACTGAAATTTATGAACAAAGACATCGTCACCATGGTTTTTTGAAATACTACTACAACTGGCGTAATATCCATCTGGTAATGTGGCGGGTATTCATGCTGCTAAACGCCTTACCTCCTGCCCATGTTTATCACAGCCCTTCAGCCGGTTTTGCCGGTTTTCTCACCTGTATGATGACCGCCCTTTATGGCAAACCTTCTATCATCACCGAGCACGGTATCTATATTCAAGAGAGGGAAATGGAGCTGAATGTGGCCCAGTGGCTGGATGAATACTATTTAAGACAAATGTGGATTGACTTTTTTAAGGCTATAACCTTCTGGGAATATAAAACAGTAACCGAACTGATTACCCTGTATCATGGCAATAAACAATTAGAAATAGAATACGGAGCGGATCCAGATAAAATAAAAATCATTCCCAACGGCATTAATATTGAGCGGTTTATCCCAGCAAGAAGAGAAAGGTTAACTAGTCATCCGCCAGTCATAGGTATGGTGGCAAGAGTAGATGCGGTAAAAGATGTTAAAACTTTTATTCAAGTAGTAGCTAATATCAAACAAGTCATTCCCGAAATTAAAGTCTATGTGGTGGGGCCCACAGAGGAATATCCTGATTACTATCAGGAATGTCTGGCTTTAAGGAATCTCTTAGGGCTTGATGACACCATCATTTTTACAGGACCTGCCAATGTGGTGGAATATTACCATAAATTTGATGTCCTTCTTTTAACCTCTGTTAAAGAAGCCATGCCTTTAGTGGTTATGGAGGCAATGGCTTCAGGTCTGCCTGTGGTTACGACCAGAGTGGGTGCCTGTGAAGAACTAGTATATGGTCTGAATGATGGGTTAGGAAAGGCAGGGCTTGTCGCTACCGTCATGGACGCTCAGGATTTGGCTCTAAAGACCCTACGTATTCTAAAAAATAAAGACTTAGCCAATAAAATGGCAGAGGCTGGTATTAAACGCATTGAAAGATATTATACGGAAGAAAAAGTCAAGGAGGCTTATCGTCAAATTTACCTTTCTTGTCTGGACGTATCAAGATGTAACAGGTCGATCAAAATCTCTAACGCCCTTATGATGCGGGGAGAAGGACGGGCAAATATATCTGGATTGACTGCATAGATATGATGTTGTTTTACCGCAGGAATTTCTGGAAAACGTTGCCAGAATTTAAGCGCCTGTTTTACATCCTCCTGCATTAGGCATAAAATAATCACTTGAGGTGCTTCTGCCACCACCTTTTCCAGACTAAGAGCAGGATAGGGGATAGAAATGTCAGAGGCAATATTGATCCCGCCAGCCAGCTCAATTAACTCGTTCAAATAAGACCCTTGTCCGCAAGTGAAAAGGGGTCTTAGGGAAAGCTGAAAAAAAACCTTAACTTTGGAAAACTTTCGGGCTTGATTTTTGAGCTGGTTCAGTTGTCTTTTTAATCTTGCCACCAGCTCTGTTGCCTGTGGCGCTTTGCCAAGGGCCTCTCCTACCACCAAAATATTTTCCCAGATACTGTTAATACCTCCATTTTTGAGCACCACACAGGGAATGTGAAAGCTTTTAAGGCGTTTGAAAATCCAGGCGGGATTGGCATCTTTGAGTCCAATCACTAAATCTGGTTTCAGGCTGATGATAATTTCTAAATCAGGAGCCGTGAAAGGCCCCACTTTTGTTTTTGCATGCGCTTGTGGAGGATAATCGCTAAAATTGCTTACACCAACCACTTCATTCCCTGCCCCTAAGGCATAAACGATCTCTGTAACACTTGGGGCAAGGCAAACAATGCGTTTAGGAGCAGCAAAAAGAGAAAGAGAATGGAGAAAGAGAAAGGCAAATAAAATAACTAAAAAAAACCTTTGCATCACAACTTAACAACTTTCAGGTATTTTCAATCTCTTTTTCTAAATCCAGGTCTTCAAAGCTTACAGGAAATCATCCCTTTTGAGCAAAAGTTCTACAAATGTCCTTTCAGAAACACCTGCAGTCTCTGCCGCCTTGCCTAAAGAAGCTTTTTTTGAAATTATGAAATAAGGAAGTTAAAAAGTCAATTGGTTATTCTCCACCCTATTAAGGGTGGGGAAAAGAAAATTACCATCTAAGCTCTACTCCCCCATAGGCATTAAAGCCAAGGGTATTATAACCATAACTCTCTTGGTAGTTGGCGTCAAACAAGTTTTCTATTCTGGCCGTAAGGGTAAGGTAGGGCAGCACCTGATAGCGGGCAGAAAGATGGGCAACAAAGAAGCTTGAAACGACTTTGCTGCCATAGTCATAATACTTATCTGTATAAATCCCCCCAAAGTTTACACTGCCCTTTTGTTTAGGTAAAAAATAAGTAACTTCAAACCCCACCCGGTGATGTGGACGCTTTAAGAGCCAGCTATGCTTGGTTATATCCTTGGCATTGAGCCAGGTGTAAAAAAGACTAGCCTTTAGCCACTCTACCGGCATGACCTTGGCACTGACTTCTATACCCTGCGTATGGGCTTCTTTGACATTAAAATACTGTCCAGCCCAGGTAAGGGGATCAGTCATCACCCAATCAATCATGTCTTTCATACGGTTAAAAAAGTAGGTTACATCAAGACAGACCCTTTTTTGCCACAGATTTTGGGTTATGCCCACATCATAAGCTTGGGAACGCTCTGGATTTAAGTTGGGATTTCCATAATTGGTGTCAAAGAGCTGATAAAGGCTAGGGGCCCGAAAACCTGTCCCAAAGCTAGCGTGTAATTTAGTCTGAGTAGGTAACAGATAGGACCCGGCCAAACGATAGGTTACTTTATCCCCAGCGGTTTGATGCCGATCATAACGCACACCGGCATTAAGATAGATATTGTCCTGATTGAAAATGGCCTCAGCAAACCAGGCCTTTTCGTCCTGGGTCTTTTCGTTCATATAACTTGTATTTGCCCTCTCCTGCTGATAGTCAAAACCAACAATAAATTTTAAATAAGGCAAAACATTTAAATTGTGCTGCCAAGAGAGGTAATACAAATCGCCATCATAAAAGCTGTATGGCTGATAGACCCGGTGGGTATTGGTGTAGGCCAGTTTTAAGGTATGCTGCCAAAGAGAAGAAAATCTTTGGGTATAATAAGTCTGGACAAAACCCAGTCTATTCTTTTCAAAGGTGTTCCCGCCATCCAATCCCTGCTCGGCATTTATATAAGAAAAAGATGTTCCTATTTCTATGTTTTCATTTAATTTAGCCGTGATGCTACCACCGGCATTATTAGACCGATAGCCATCTTTATCTGGCTCATCCGGTGTTTTAGAAATCCCATTTGTATCAAAGCGTTTTAGATTCAAGAAATAACTGAGATTATCGCCAGCACCGCCAACGCTTAATTTTTCGCTAAAGGTATTATAAGAACCGGCTTCTAGACTAAAGGTCGTTTTAAGTTTGCCTTTACCTTTTTTGGTAATGATGTTAATGGCCCCAGTCATGGCATTAGAACCATAGAGGACGCTTTGAGGACCACGGACAATCTCAATGCGGTCAATATCTTCAATGCTTAAATGGGATAAAAAGGCAGAGAAATCACCCTTAGAAATGCCGCTTGGGTCATAAACTGGGACACCATCAATCATGATCACTGCCTGTCCATTATCGGCCCCTCTAACAAAAACAGAAGCAATCCCCCCAAAACCGTTCTGCGTTACCATTACTCCTGGAACCTCTCTTAAGGCATCGGCCACATTGGTAACGCCCTGTTCCTTTAGCTCCTCATCGGTAATAACCGTCACCGCACTGGCCGTTTGGGCCTCCTCTATACGCGAAGCCGTCACCACTACCTCAGGCACAGAGATAATTTCTTCACCATAAGCCAAAGAAGCAAGAAACAGATACATCCCTAAAACTAAAAATACCCATCTCCGCATACCAACCTCCTCTTTAGGAATTTTAGTCATTTGGGCCAAGAGGAGGCAGGCATTAAAAAAGCCCTTGGTGTAAAGATACACCAAGGGCTGCACCCGTTTTTCTTCGCCCTTCCTCCTCTTGCCACCTTCGTCCGCGCTTAGGCAGCAAGAAAAGGCTGCCTAGGCAGGTCTTCTGGCTTCCGGATCGTCCTACTCCCCACGCCTTCCCGGGGCCTTAAAGACCCCAGTGGCCTTTTGTGGGTTTCGTCCCCGGTTACAGCGGCGGGACCGCACCGGACTTTCACCGGACTTCCCTATTAAGCCCAAAGGGCACCTAGACAGCACCTGCTCCCTTACAGGGAGCTTTATATGCTTCAGCCGCCGGCTGCACAACCGGCAAAGAGTTGCCTTACCCGGTGCAAAAGCTCTTCCGGGTTGGGTCTTGTAATTTTATGTATAAACACCTCTGCCTTTAAGGGCCGGTTAAGGTTAATGGCCGCCATTTTTTGCCGTTTCCAGCGCCTAAGTTGATGAGGTGAAAGGTAAAGCTCAAATTTCTCTCCCTCCTTTTTCCCTTTTATAGCCTCATCAATAGCCGGTAAAACCGATTGAAATCCATACAAAATCTCAGCTTCGGCCAAGGCCTGCTGGCCGTCTTGTTTGAAGATCAGCTCCAATCGGACAAGATTGCCTTCTTCTACCTGTTTGCTCATAACTTCTGCTCCTCTACTTTTAATCTCAAGAGTAACGCTTTAAAAAGTGGCAGGTAACCAAGGATATGATTACACAGCTTTTCTGCTATCTCTTCATCATAAGTATGAACGGTCAAGTTTTTATCTTCTATCATGCGCAGCCATAAGGGGTTTTCTTCTATCAATTCATACCTAAAGGCTTCTTTAAAACATCCTTTGGACGAACGACAAGAAATACCCTCACTGCGCAAGAATTTCTGGATGGCCTTCCATGCCAGCTCAAAAGTAAACTCAAACCGTTGGATAATAGCATCCCTCTCTAAAGGCGTCGGCTGCGGCTTTACGGCCTCCTGCAGCCGCATAAAGACCTTTTCAAAAGAGGCTAATACATCTTTCATTTCAATTCTATCCCGTGCTTTAAGACCTCTTCCCGAAATTGCCTTCCTACGGCCTTTAGGTCAACCACATCTATCTTACGCAAGGTAGGAATATCTTCTATTTTTTCTTTTATTTTTGAGAAGGCCATCCAGTCTAATTCCCGCTCTCCCAAGATAGCAATATCTATATCTGACCGTTCTTCCGCATTCCCTTTAGCCCAGGAGCCAAAGAGATAAATGCGATAACCTTTAGGTAAATATCTTTTTAAGATCTGCTTAACTTCTTCAATAACTTCCTTAACCTCCATCTATTCTCACCCACTACCCACTATTCACTCTTTATACCTCCCTGCATTAAACCCCTTTACGCCAATAAATTCAGCCACCTCTCCAAGCTCTGCCTCTATCTCCAATAGCCGGTTGTATTTGGCCAATCTTTCACTGCGGCACGGGGCACCGGTCTTGAGCATCCCTGTGCGTCTAGCTACGGTCAGGTCGGCAATGGTGGTGTCAGAGGTCTCACCCGAACGATGCGAGACACAGGCCGTCATCCCTGCCTTTTGCGTAATTTCAATGGCCTTTAGGGTCTCTGTTACCGTGCCAATCTGGTTAAGTTTGATAAGCACGCTGTTAAAGGCCTTCTCCTTTATCCCTTTTTCAATAATACTTGGATTGGTCACCGTTAAGTCATCGGCCACAAGCTGCACCTTATCTCCCAGGCGGGCATTAAGTTTTTTCCAGCCCTCCCAGTCGTCCTCAGCCAAGCCGTCTTCAATGGAAATAATGGGATATTCCTCCACTAACCTTTCAAGTAAGTCAATCATTTCTTCGCTTGTCAGCTCTTTTCCTTCTCCTTTAAGTTTATATTTTCCCTCTTCATAAAAACTGCTTGGCGCTACATCCATGGCCAAAAAGACCTCTTTACCAGGTTTGTAACCAGCCTTTTCAATGGCCTCTAAAAGTAATTCTAGTGGCTCTGCATTGTTTTTTAAATTCGGGGCAAAACCACCCTCATCCCCAACGGCCGTAGAGAGTCTCTTTTCTTTTAAGAGCTTCTTTAACGTATGGTAAATCTCTGCTCCGGCCCTTAGGGCCTCTCTATAAGTAGGCAAACCCGCCGGGACAAGCATGTACTCTTGAAAGTCCACATTGTTATCAGCATGCACACCACCGTTTAGGACATTAAACATGGGCACCGGCAGAAGGGTGGCATTGGTGCCTCCCCAGTATTGATAAAGCGGCATCTCTTCATACATGGCCGCAGCATGTAGACAGGCCAAGGACACACCCAAAATGGCATTAGCCCCTAGTTTAGACTTATTAGACGTGCCGTCAAGCTCTAGCATAATTTTGTCAATTAAGGCCTGCTGCCGCACATCTATGCCCAAAAGCTCCGGGGCAATCTTTTCCTTAATATTATTGACAGCTGTAAGTACGCCCTTACCGCCATAGCGTCCTTTATCCCCATCCCGCAGCTCAAGCGCCTCTTTTTTACCTGTAGAGGCACCAGAAGGCACAATCGCCTTGCCCATTATCCCGCTTTCTAAACATACATAAACGGCCACAGTTGGATTTCCCCTTGAATCTAAAACCTCTAAGGCATCAATGGATGTAATTAATGGCATCTTCGTTCCTCCTTAACGATATTAAACGCCTCTAATTTAACTGAAATAGAAGGAAAAGGCAAGGAAAAACTAGCCATTAAACCCTATTAAGGCCTTCAGGAAGACGGTAGCATAGCTATTAGGTGGGAGGAAAAAGTGTAAGGTAAGGCTGTCTTTCTTTTCGTTTACAATGCTTAACCCCTCTGGTATGACAATGATAGCTCGTTCTCCTTCTAAGAAAAGTTTTATTCCAACCCGTTCGGCCAAGAAAGTCCTTTCATCAAGCCCTTCCTCTTTGATAACCCTTTCAAAAAAGGGCTTAAAAGGCCCAGGTATTTCCTTTGTGCCGGCATAGGGCAGACGGGTATCTTTAAGTAACTTCCACCGTTTTTTATCTATTTGACGATACACGGCAAACTGCCAGAGGGCGATGGGGATAAAAAAGTGCTTAAAGTGGTCGGCAATGTAAAGAGAAAGGGTTTTATTCCAAAGATAGCTTTGATAGGCAAAGGCAAACATGACACGGATATTTTTAGGAATAACCCTAAAGACCTTTTCATAAGGCTTTTGGCGTTTCAGGGCCTTGATGACCGTCCTTTTTGTAACATCATTGGGTGGAATGTATTTCAACATCAAGTCCCATTTACCCCAGAGCTTGGTCAAATATCGCCTTTCTTCTGCTTTTAAAAACGAAACGATATAGGCCTTTAAGGCCTCTTCGTATCTTTCTTGCAAAAGCAGGCGGGCGATAAAGTCCTTTGTGCCCAGGATTGAACCAAAACGTTGCTCGCCAAAGTAGTTGGGAAAGCCATATTGAGCAAAAAAGCCCAATCCCTTTTTAATCCTGCCCTTTTGCCTTCGGGTCAAGGGGTGTAAGGTAATCGTAAATTCATTACCTAAAAACCCACCCAGCCTAACAGGCTCATCCCCATAACCGAGAAAGCGCAAATAGACCTGCGGACTAAGCCTGTAATTTTGGGCTGTAACATAGCGTTTGGGGACCGAAATCACCTGTTCAGTAATCGCCAGTTTATCTTTAAGACCAGCAAAGCCTACCTGATCTAACGGTACCCGTAGTTGCCTGGCTAGCAGTTTGAGGGCGTCTAGGGTATTACAGTTGCGTTTTTTTAGTAAAAAATAGGCATATTCTCCTCTGGGTTTAAAGAAAAGATTATGCCTTTCTTTGACAATAAAGTCCTCTGGTCGTTTTTTAAAGGGCAAATTTGGCATGAGTATATGATAACCTAATATTGACGATTGGGGGATAGGGATTAGTGAATGGCAGTTAAGATGGTTTCTATTACCTCTTTAGGCTTGATGGCCTTTAAACATTGCCTTTCTGTACATTCCCTTCTTTTCTCCTCACATGGGGCACAGGCAAGGTTAGGGGCAAAAATCTTTACATGCTTTCCCCATGGACGCCAGCGATGAGGATCCGTTGGGCCAAAGATAACAAAGGTCGGAAGATTTAAGGCTGCGGCCAGATGGGTAACACCAGAGTCATTGCCCAGAAAGAGATGAGCGTTACGCATCTTTTGAGCAAGCGCAGGCAGGCTGAGGTCCTGAAGCAGGCGGGGTCGCCTTAAGACATCATTGTCCTGAAGACGCGCTAACAATACCTTAGCCACCTCCTTATCGGCCGGGCCAACAATAAGCCCAAGGCGAAAAGAAGAAAAGGCCTTTATCACCTCAGTAAAATAAGAAACCGGCCAGTTTTTAGAAGGACTGCCGCTGCCAGGATGAATAAGCAAATCAAAACCTTCTCGCTGTGTATCTTTTGAGAGTGGAAGGGCCAAAGGAACAAAGGAAATTTGCCCCTTTAGACCGTATTTTCGCAATTGTTCCAGTTGATACGCAAATACCGGCCGCCTTATCCCTGGTGGGGGCACGGTTTGGATAAAAATAAATTCTGTCCGGCCTAAACTTTTTTGCCAGTCTGGATCTAGGCGGCGAGCAAAGAAAACAATGAGGTCATAACGCTGCCAAAAGGCCTTATTTGCATTTGTATAAAGGGTAAAAAGAACATCTTCTAAATTATAAATCTGCCTGACTTGCATTTCATAACGGATCAGGGAGAGGAGATGAGGATAGCCTAAAAGGTCTATCTCGGCCTGGGCAAAGTGCCTTCTTATGGCCAAAAGGCTAGGTCTGGATAAAAGCATATCCCCCAAGGCCCCAAGGTGAACGATAAGCAATTGCATCCTTTTTCTCTCCTCCCAAAATCCGTGATTGATTTTTAAAGAAGGATATTTGAGATGAGGAAGGAATTAAGAAAAATGCCAGCATTATCCCTTCTCCTTTTTAGGAAATTATATGCCAGGGCCTCGGTTATACGGTCAAGGGTCTACGCTCACTGCGTTCGCTCCGACCTGCCCTTTGGGCAGGCTGCGCCCTGCGGGCTTGCCCTTGACCGCCCTCGGCCCTGGCAAAAAAGGAAAATCGGAAGGAGGAAAGGGGAAAAAGAATTTTTCTTTTCCTTCTGGCCTCAAAAAGAAAAAAGCGCCGTAGCGAGCGAGGTCAAGGCTGGCCAAAGGCCACCCGTAGGGCTTGGCCTTGACCGCATAAGCGAGCGAAGGCGCTATAATTATGACTGGGTTTAAGGGAAAGATAAATGTTTTTCACCTTTTAGGTGAAAGGTATTTTTTAAAAAATCGCTTTATGACAAGCAACTTGTGGGGTTTTTGAAGGGCAATCACGGATTTTGGGCTCCTTGACAAACCTCCTTTTTCCCTTTAGCCTTGCAAGGCAATGCAAACCGGCGGTCGCCTCTTTTTACCTGAGCTCCTTTCCTCCCTCAACCCTGCTCAACGCGAGGCCGCTATGGCCGAAGGGATTGTGCGTGTATTAGCCGCCCCAGGCTCTGGCAAGACCCGCACCTTGACTCACCGTATAGCCTATCTCATTGCCGTCAAGGGCATTCCTCCTGATCGTATTTTGGCCCTTACCTTTACCCGCAAGGCAGCCAAAGAAATGAAGGATCGTTTAAAAAAGCTCATTGGTTTAAAAAACGCAAAGCGTCTTTGGTGTTCCACCTTTCATGCCCTTTGTTTTAAGATTTTACAAAAAGAAGGTATAAAATTTAGACTCTTAGAGGACAAGCGGCGTCTTTTGCTCCTTAAGCACGCCTTAGCCGTTAGTGGGGCGGAGTTGAGTCTTAAGGAGGCCGAGCTATTCATTGGCCGGGCCAAAAACAACCTGCGCCTCTTAGAAGATATGGCCAATGAAGCCCGCTTAAGCCCGGTGATAGCTGAAAAGTATGCTGTTTATAAATTTTATGAAGAAAAAAAACGGGAAGAGGGACTCTTTGACTTTGACGACCTGCAAATAGAAACCTGGCGCCTGTTTAAAAGCCAGCCTGATGTACTTAAAAAGTATCAACACCAGTTTACCCATATCCTCGTAGATGAGGTGCAGGATGTTAACAAAGTGCAATTTGAGCTCTTGCGTCTCTTGGTGCCTCCCCAAAATAACTTATTTGTAGTAGGGGACGATGCTCAGGCTATCTATCATTTTCGGGGAGCCGTACCTCAGTATATTCTGCAATTTGAACGTTACTTTCCGCAGGCCAGAACGATCAAATTAGAACAAAATTATCGCTCTACCCAACACATCGTTAACCTTTCTAACCGGCTCATGGCCCACAGCCAACTTAAAATCGCCAAGCAGATTTGGACAAATAACAAAGAAGGCTCTCCTCCCCGCATCATCGCGGCAGGCAACCGGGAAGAAGAGGCCTTTAAGGTTGTGCAACGCATTAAGGAACTGATCAAACAAGGCACACCCCCAGAGGCCATTGCTGTTTTATATCGGACCAACTATCAATCCCGTCCTTTAGAAGATAACTGTATTCAGTTTAGTGTGCCCTATACGGTGGTGGGAAGCACAGGTTTTTATTTGCGCAAAGAGATTAAGGACATGACGGCTTATTTGAGGCTCATTGCTGATTTTAATGATGATGAAGCCTTTTTACAAATTCTTAATGTCCCTCCAAGAGACTTAGGCCCTATTATCCCCCTTTTGCAGGAAAAGAGCGTAGAGACTGGCAAATCCCTTTATACCTGCCTTCCCTTGATTAACTATCCCTCGGCCGAGATGAAAAAACGGGCCGAACGTTTTTACGGAATTATCAAGAAGCTCAACGGCCTTTATCAGCAGGGGATTTATAACTTAGGTCAAATCGTCAGGGAAGTGCGCCGCTACACAGGTTATGATGCCTATTTGGCCCAAAAACAAAATGCAGTAGATGAATCACATCTAGACACCCTGGATGAATTCTGTTTTGGACTTATTCGGTTTAAGGATGTGGGCAAGTTTTTGGCCTATCTTCAAATTGCCCAGCAGGAAGGGCGTCGTAAGCAGGGCAGGCGGATAAATCTTTTGACTATCCACAAGGCCAAGGGTTTAGAATGGCCAGTAGTGTTTTTGGTGGGTTGTAGCCTGGGAGTCTTACCGCATTATAAGGCCCATGATCTGGAAGAAGAACGGCGTTTGTGTTATGTTGCCATTACAAGGGCACAAAAAAGGCTTTTTATCTCTTATGCTGGACGCCCTTCACCCTTTTTAAAGGAAATGACAGGAAAGGCATAACTGGAGGAAATGATAATGGATGCACAAGAAAGGGCGTGGCGGATTGCCCGCTGGATGAATGAACGAGATCAAGTGGCGGTTAACCTAGGGATGAAAGTAGCAGAAGCAGGCCCGGGTTGGTGTAAGGTAAAAATGACGGTAACCGAAAAGATGCTTAATGCGGTGGGCATCACCCATGGGGCCGTCACCTATGCCTTGGCTGACTTTGCCTTTGCTGTTGCCTCAAATAGTTATGGGCAGGTGGCCGTAGCCCTTAACGCCCAGATACATTATCCTGCCCCAAGCAGGCTAGGGGATACCCTTGTGGCAACGGCTACAGAAGAAACACGTGGCCGACGCACTGCCATCTACAGAATAGAGGTCAGGCGAGGTGATAACACCCTCGTAGGTCTCTTTACCGGCACGGTCTTTTTAAGGGATGATAAGGTGGAGGAGTGGATGAGCAAAGAGGAGTTTCCTGCCTAGCTAGTTATCTGCAAATTCGCGCAAACAAAAATTCTTTGGTGCTAAAACAAAAGTTTGATCTATTTTTTTGCCCAAAAGATAGGAAAAATCTTTAGTGTTTCCAGTAACAAAGTAATTCATCCTATGATATATAGCTGTGGAGATGATAATGCGGTCTTTTTCAGAAAGTCTTTTAAGGAGGCTTAATTCAAGGCTTACATCCTCCAACTTTTTGAAGTTTTTAAACAAAGAATCAACTTGAAACCTCTTCTGGGGTAGCTTTTTAGCGATGTTATGTTTTACCTCAAGTTCTACAAGCGTAGAAAAATAGAGATCAAAACAATGCTCTTGCGCAAGCCGTAAGATAATAGAAGGATAAGAACCTTTCATATCCATATAAAGGGCGGCAAAAAATACATTGCTATCTAAAAAGACTTTTAATCTCTTCTGGCCAGCCACTTTTCTATTATCTCCTTCTCCTCTTCAGGAGAAACCTGATTGTCTTCCATCAATTTCTTAACAAACTCTTCATCGTATTCTTCACACAGGGCCTTAAGTCTTTCCAAAGGAATAACGACTGCTGGCTTAATTACTATCTCTCCTTCTCGGTCTTCTATAATCACAGGATGTTTTGCTCTTATTCCATATTTTTCTCTTAAACTTCTAGGTATGGTTATCTGTCCCCTTTCGCCTACAATTAAGGTTTCCATATTTCTCCCCCTAAAAAGACTTAAAAAATTATTACATATTTTCTGAAATTATGCAATGTTTGCAGATTTGTCGTTGACTTCTTGCTCATTTGTTAGTAGGTTAATACTAAACCTTTAAATTTAAGGTAAAAAAGCCTATGCTTAAAGTAGGCTGTTGTGGTTTCCCTGTGGCCCAGGAAAAGTATTTTGCGCACTTTATGACCGTAGAAATCCAACAAAGCTTTTACCGCACCTTAACCGAAAAGCAGGTCTTAAACTGGACCAAAAAGGCACCGGCAGGATTTGAGTTTATCCTTAAGGCCCCGCAATATATTACCCATCTTCCCCATAGTCCAACCTATCGTCGGGCCGATCTGCCGAAGGAAAAAAGGCAGTTTTGTGGTGGCTTTCGGCTAAATGAGGTTACCGAAGAGGTCATGGAAACCTTTTTTGCCCGTGCAAAGGTGCTAAAGGCAGAGAAGTTTGTCTTTCAAACCCCAGCCTCTTTTAAACCGAGCGAGGAAAATATAAAGGCCATACTTGCCTTTTTTGCCCATTATCAAGGCAGAGGTATCTTTATCTGGGAACCACGCGGTAAAGAGTGGACAGAAGAGATAGTTAAAGAAATTTGTAAAAAGGCTAATCTTATCCATGCTGTTGATCCCTTTTTACACGGACTGCCTGTGTGGGGAACATTTACCTATTTTCGCTTACATGGCAATTTGAGGACATATCAGTATTCCTACAGTGATGAAGAATTAACCCAAATTTTAAAGATGGCAGGCAAAGAAGGCTACATCATGTTTAACAACTCCGATATGTATGCCAATGCCCTGCGGTTAAAGGAGATGATAAACCAGGCTACTTTTCTACAATGATCTTAATTTCTCCCTCTTTGCGCAGGACATTGATAACGACATCATCCTCATAACGTTTGAGATAAAGATCTACTCTGGCCTCACTCATTCTCAGGTTTTTAATCCAGATGGCATCTAAAAAGTCTGGCAGGATAGGGTGATAAAATCGGATCTCATTCTTTTTAAAGCCCAAACCCAAACAGCCCTGAAGAAGCAAAAAGACCGTTCCTGCTGCCCAGGCCTGGGGATGACAGGCTACAGGATAATGCGTGGGCCCCTCATGCGGACGCCGGGCAAAGCCACAAAAGAGCTCTGGCAGACGGTGCAGCTCAAAAAAGGTGCTTGCCTCAAAAAGCCCCTGCATGATCTTCAGAGCATACCTTTTAAGACCATAGCGGCAAAGACCATAGGCAATAAGGGCATTGTCATGGGGCCAGACAGAACCGTTGTGATAAGAGAGGGGATTATAGCGCACCTCTAGACTTGAAATCGTCCTAATGCCCCAGCCAGAAAAGAAGTGATGTTTAAAGAAAAGTTTGGCCAATTTTAAAGCCCGTTCTGGCCTGATAATCCCGCTAAAGAGGAGATGACCGGCATTTGAACTTCTTACCTTGCACAACTGCTTTTCACCGTCCAAGGCCAGGCCGTAACAGGAAATCTCCTCACACCAAAAGGTCCTTTCAAACTGTTCCTTTAACTTCTCTGCCTCTTGGCGTAATCTTGTGGCCAAATCTTTCTTTCCTAAGACCTCGGCCAGCTTAGCTGCCTCCTGTTTGGCTGCATAAACATATCCCTGGACTTCTACCAACGCAATAGGTCCCTTGGCCAAGGTGCCATCGGCATGAAAGACGCTATCGTGAGAATCACGCCAGCCCTTGTTGATAAGCCCCCTTTTGGAGGCCGTATATTCCACAAAGCCATCTTCATCTAGATCGCCGTATTTATCAATCCATTCTAAGGCAAGCATAAGATTAGGCCAGATTTCCTCAATAAAGGCCTGATCACCGGTGCGGTCATAATATTTGCCGGCCAGAATAATGAAGAGAGGCGTAGCGTCTACGCTGCCATAATAACGGGCAAAGGGAATTTCCCCCGTCGCCGCCATTTCCCCTTCCCTGACTTCATGAATGATTTTACCCGGTTGGGCGTCCTGGGCGGCATCAAATTCCTTGGCCTGGGTAGCAGCCAGACAGGCTAAAGTACCTTTAGCAATTTCAGGATTAATCCACAGGCATTCCAAGGCAGTAATAATTCCATCCCGGCCAAAGAGGGTATTAAACCAGGGAATGCCGGCATAGGGATAAGGCCCATAAGGGGTATGGGTAATAAGCATCACAATGTCGGCTAAGGAACGTTGCAGCCACTGGTTAAATTGCTCGTTAGAGGTGTAAACACGGCAGGTTTTGTCCTCCCAGTGTTTGAGCTTATGTCGTATTTCAAAAAAGGCCCTTTTATAGGGGGCTGGTGTTACTGCCTTTTCAGCATTGGCTATACAGCAGATGGTGATATAAAAGGCCCGTCTCTCTTTAGGATTAAGTTTAAACCGAAATACGGCCTGCTGGGCAGAAAGCCGTTTGAGGGGAGTAGAAAAACTAATTACTGTCTGCCGGGTAATACCGTCAAGCCCTTTGTAGGAAAAGACAACTCTGTCCTTCGTGATATCTGCAGGCAAATAGGTGCCTTTTTGTTTACGCCTGGCGCCCCTCACCTCAAAGATATCCGCAAAGTCGGCCTCAAAGAGGAAGGAAAGCTCCAGTTCCACGGCAAAGGGGGCAAAATTTTCTAACTGGATGCGTTCATAACAAGTTTCGGCAAACAAAAACTTACTGCGCAGGATGTGCACGCTGCCTTTAGGCACAAGCAGGGTATCTCCAGAAAGGATGTCAGCATTGGTTAAATCTACGGTAAAGAGGGAATTGTCTTCTTTAATGGTAGAACTTAAAAGCAAAGGTCTGGTCTTACAAATGTGCATTTCATATCGGGAAAGGTGCCTGGTGCCCCGGTGATAAAGGCCTTGTTCACCTAGGCCAATGGGCTCAATTTCACCATAGGCGTTAAAAATGGCAAAAGTTTCCTCGTGCTTTAAGGTGCGGTTACGCTCATCAATGCGGGAAGAAGTGGCCAAAATATAGTATTTGTTATCAACACAAATAATCTCTCTTTCCATTTTACACAGCCTTGAGCAAAGGTTCTGCTTGTTCTTTTAACAACCGTCTATAGACGCGCAAATAGTCCTCGGCCATACGTCTGGCAGAAAACCTGGCCTCAAAGGTCTTACGGCAGACCTTACGACTTATCGTTTCTATTTTTTCTACTGCCCTTACGGCCTCATCCATACTTTCTACAATAAAACCCGTCTTTCCGTCCTCTATCACCTCTGGGACAGACCCACAATTCCAGGCAATGACCGGCGTGCCACAGGCCAGGGCCTCAATCATAACCAGGCCAAATGGCTCTGGCCAGTCCACAGGGAAAAGCAGGGCGTAGGCATTACCTAAAAAGTCATCCTTTTCTTTTTCGCCAATCTCTCCGATAAATTCTACCAGTGAACTCTTCAACATGGGTCTTATCACCTGTTCAAAGTATTCCTTATCGGACGCATCCACCTTGGCCGCAATCTTTAAAGGCATGCCCACCCGTTCGGCAATCTCTATTGCCCGATCTGGCCTTTTAACAGGAGACATACGGCCGATAAAGGCCAAATACTTGCCCGGCCGTTTGTGAAAGCTATACAGATTCTCTGGCAAGCCATGATAAACCGTGCCCTGCCAGTTAAGCCAGGGAAGCGGGCTCCTTTGGGCATTGGATATGGATACTACAGGAACCTCTTTAAACTCGCGGTAAAGGGGCACTAGATCAGGAATATCTAAACGGCCATGTAAGGTAGTAAGAGAAGGTGTCTCACAGCGTCTAACTAAAGGAAAGTGAATGTAATCAATGTGAAAATGAATAACGTCAAAAAAGGCGGCACGTTTAAAGACCTCTTCTAGCATGAGAATATGATGACAAAGAGGATCCTGGCAATGAGGATCAAGTCTTAAGGAGTGCTTACACGGGGCAATTAAGCGGGCCTTTGTCACCGAATCGGCACTGGCAAAAAGCGTTACCTCATGTCCCATCTTTACTAACTCTTCGGTTAAATAAGAAACTACCCGCTCTGTACCTCCATAAAGCTTGGGCGGAACACTCTCATGCAGGGGTGAAACTTGCGCAATCCGCATCTTCTACCTCCTTTAGCAGTAGTCAATTTTAGAAATAATTCTCTTTTAAAAAGAGGCAAGGGCATTTGACAAATCTTCCTACAGCGGTTAGCCTTAGCAGGTAGAGGAGGTGAAAAAATGACTCTAGCAAACATGAATAAGCGGATTTTAAAAAACCGTTTAGGTTGGCTGAAGAAATGGATAGAAGAGTTAGAGGCCTTACCTTTAGAAACTTATGAGGCCTTCACGCAAGATAGGCGTAAGGTACGCATGGCTGAACTGGCCTTAAGACGGGCATTGGAAGGACTACTTGACTTTGGTCGTTATATTTTAAAAGAAGAATTTGGCATAGAAGTGGCCAAATATGAAGAAATACCCACTAGGCTGGCGGAAAATGGGGTAATGCTTGCCCACGAGGCCAAGTTGTTAGAAAAGGTGGCCCATTATTGTCAGGAAATAGAACAAGGGGTAGAGATGGATCCTCAAAAATTATACCAAATATGTCGGGAGGTCTTGGCCAATCTTTTGTCCTTAAAAGAGGCCTATAGACAATGGACAGCTAGCTTAGGTCAACTACGTCCATAGGCGTCCACAAAACGGACAATATCGTCTTCCTCTACATACTCACCCACTTGAATTTCAATAATTTCTAACGGCACCTTGCCTGGATTTTCAAGGCGGTGTTTAGTGGATTTAGGCACATAAGTGCTTTCGTTTTCGTGAATGAAGTATTCCTTTTCCCCTATTGTTACCTTGGCTGTGCCCCTTACGACAACCCAGTGTTCACTCCGGTGGTGATGCATCTGTAAAGAAAGCTTTGCCCCTTGATTGACAACGATCTTTTTAATCTTATACCTTGGCCCTTCTTCTAGGACGGTATAACTTCCCCAAGGGCGATAGGCCGTTAAGTGTTCAACGGCCTCTTTTTTGCCAAGCTTCTTCAGTCTTTCTACAATCTTTTTTACCTCTTGCGCCCTTCCCCTCTGGGCCACAAGCAGGGCATCATCGGTCTCAATCACAAGCGCATTTTTCAAGCCAATGGTAGCAATAATTCTTTTATCACCAATGATGAGACTGTTTTCGGTATTCTCTTCAATAATATTACCCTTTTTTACATTTCCTTTTTCGTCCTTTTCTGAAATATCATACACACTATCCCACGACCCCACATCTGACCAAACAAGGTTTAAAGGAAAGACGGCCACGTCTTCCGCCTTTTCCATAACGGCATAATCAATAGAAATCTCTGGCATTTTTTCAAAATGGGCTAGGGTAGCGGTAAAGTCAGATGTATCTAACTTAGTAAATATCTCCGGGGCGTATTTTTCTAAATTTTTAAGTATGGTTTCTATCGTAAAGGTAAAGATACCAGCATTCCAAAAATAATTTCCATCTAAAAGATAGCCCTGTGCCGTTTCTAAATCTGGCTTTTCCACAAAGGCCTTTACTTTATAGGCTTGACTTTGAGCTAATCTCTCTCCCTTTTTTATATACCCATAGCCTGTCTCTGGCTTATAGGGCCGCACACCAAAGGTAACAATATAACCTTCTTTGGCCACCTCTACTGCTTGTTTTACACAGGCAGCAAATTCATCTTCAGGAGAAATGATGTGATCAGATGGACAAACAAATAGGACCTCTTTTGATCCACACCCAAGTTTATCCAAGCAATAACTTATCGCCAAGGCAATGGCCGGGGCGGTATTTTTGGCCAAGGGTTCTAGGACAATGTTCTTTATCTCCACGCCTATTTCCTTAAGCTCACTCTGAACATGAAAGCGATAGGCATTATTGGTCATGATGATCATATCTTTAGGCGAAACAAATTTTAAACAGCGTTTAATCGTTGCCTGCAGGAGGGAGTGATTGTTTTTTAAGCGCAAAAATTGCTTGGGATAGTTTTTTCTAGATAAGGGCCAAAGCCTGGTACCACTCCCTCCGGCTAAAAGAATTGTCTTCATAACCATTTCCCTTGCAGCATAGTTTTAAAACGTATACTTAAATTAAAGGTCAAAGTCAAGGAATGACCAAAAAAGTCTTGACATTTGCTGGTCATAGTGCTAATTAAGACACACGATATAAAAGGTTGATTTGTGTAGAAAGGGGGTGATAAGGGGAAAGAGGGAAAGAGAACAAAGAGGGTGAATTTGTTAGTTGTGGTTTTAATTAAACAATTGAAAAAATTATGAAAGAGGAGGGAGAAAATGAAGAAGTACTGGATGTGGGTCTTAGCTGCAACTTTAATTGTAGCTATGGCCATGCCTGCTTTAGCAGATGTGAATGTTAGTGGTAGTTATCGCTTAAGGGGTGTGTATTATGAGCCTGGTAAACCAGACACTAATCTTTCCTGGTATGACAACAGACTGCGGTTTGAGGTTACGGCAAAGGTATCTGATGATTTAACCATGTTCATCCAGGCAGATAGTGGTTTGGGATACAATGGCCACGAGAATTTCAACCCATTGGCCAATCAAGACAGCTATGATGGTGTGTTAAGTCAGCACTATGGAGCAGACAGAGATACTTCTGGTAATGCCCACGATATTGTCTTCCAGCGTGCCTATTTCAAGTACAATTCTCCTATTGGTATCTTTCAGGTTGGTCGGCAGTGGGCCTTCTGGGGCAATGGTATGCTCATTTCTATGAACAGAAACAGGGTGAAATACGTGTTCAAGCGGCCTGGCTACTTCCTTGGTTGTGGATTGGATAAGTGGGATGAAGGCGCTCTTACTGATAGTACAGATGATTTGGATCACTACTTTGTCTTTGGAAGTTTCAGCAACTTGGTTGAAGGCTTGACCTGGTCCCCCTGGTTCGGTTTTGTCCATGGTCCTGGTAGCGGAGCTGAGGACAAAGACGTTTATTACACCTCCCAGGCCTTAAAGTATGTATTGGATAAATTGACAGTAAGTGCTGAGTTTGACTATAAGTGGGGTAATGTAAGTGCAAGCAAAGACCTTTCTTCTTATGGTTTTGACCTCCAAGCAAGCTATGACTTAGACATTGCTAAGGTAGGGATTGAATATGCTTTCTTGAATGGTGAGAGTGCAAATGACAAGAATAGGGCTAGCAAGGCAAAGATATTCAAGAGCTCCTACTGGTTCAGCCCATTTGTTATCTTCGGCGAACTGCCAATTGGACCAGAACTTTTAGCTCCTGATGGAACTCCATGGAATGGGAGAAATACCCATCAGTTAGCCAACTGCTATTTCTTTAAGGTCTATGCCACTGCTTCTCCTATTGAAAACTTAAGTGTAACCGGTGCTATTGGTTACATCCAGGCAGATGAGGCTAGGGCTGTACAAGATAGTGCTGGTAACTGGCATAACACCGGTGCTGACAACATGGGATGGGAATTTGACTTGATTGGCACCTATAAGATCACTGACAACCTTTCTTATACCGTGGTTGGTGCCTACTTTACCGCTGGCGATTACTTCGACAAGTATACTGTAAATAGCAGTGGCAACGTTATAAGAACGCAGGAATCCGACGATGCCTATGTCCTCTTGCATCAGATTCAGATCAACTTCTAATCTTACTATAAAGATTTTAGCTTAAAACCCCTGGGACTGCCCCATCCCGGGGGTTTTTTGTTTGGAGATAAAAAATGCCACGTTTTCTCGTTGACATCATGCTCGGTAAGCTGAGCAAGTGGTTGCGGCTGTTGGGATGTGATGTGGAATATAAAGAGGTCAAGGACCTACTTGTCTTAGAGGAATATCTAAACAGGGGTTATATCTTTTTAACCCGAAGACAGGCCTGGCTTAATTATAAAGTCCTGCGCAACAAGCCTGTTTATTTTATTACGGCCAATGAACCATTTATCCAACTTTGTGAAGTGATCAAAAAATTAGATTTAAAATTTGATCCCCGTAGCTTTTGTTCTCGCTGTTTAAAATGTAATGCTTTACTGGAAGAAAAAAGGAGAGAAGAAATAGCCAATCTTGTGCCTGAATATGTGCTTCATACCTATCAAACATTCAAGCAGTGTCCTCAATGTAAAAGGGTTTATTGGCCAGGAAGTCATAAAGAGAAGATGCTTGCTCGCCTAAAGGCATGTTTTACTGCAGCCCGTAACTCTTCAACTTCTTGTGTAGGTGACTGCGCTCAAGGCCAATTACCTGTGCCATCAGACTAATATTACCCTTACATTCTTCTAACTTGCGGCGCAGAAATTCCCTTTCAAATAAGGCCCTTGCCTCTTTAAAGTTGTTAATGGTAAAAAATTCAGCCAGGCCGTTTTGTTTAGAGGTGGAGATAGGTGGAGGAATATCTTTGGCCGTAATGACCTCAGCAGGGGTCATGATGACTAAACGTTCAATCATGTTTTTTAGCTCTCGGACATTGCCTGGCCAGTTATAACGCATAAGAAGCGCTAAGGCATCAGGGGCAACCCGCTTGCGTCCCAAATGGGTTTCTACCGCAAATTCCTCTAAAAATTCCTCTATCAAAAGGGGTATATCTTCCTTTCTTTCCCTTAAAGGCGGCACTTCTATAGGCACGACATTGAGGCGATAATAAAGATCGGCCCGAAAATTACCCTTTTCAATCTCTTCCTCTAGGTTTTTATTTGTTGCCGCCACAATGCGTACATCCACCTGTATGGTCTTTGTGCCGCCTACCCTTTCAAAGACCTGTTCTTGAATGACCCGCAGGACCTTGGCCTGTGTCTTTAAGCTCATATCTCCAATTTCATCCAGAAACAGCGTGCCACCATGCGCTAGTTCAAACTTGCCCTTTTTGCGTGTATTGGCCCCAGTAAAGGCACCCTTTTCGTGACCAAAGAGTTCACTCTCAATAAGCTCATCTGGAATGGCAGCACAGTTAACAGCGACAAAAGGACCTTGGGCACGGGGGCTGTAGTGATGAATGGCCCTTGCCACCAGTTCTTTACCTGTACCATTTTCTCCTCGGATAAGCACCGAGGCCTTGGTAGGGGCAACCCTTTTAATCTGCTCCTTTACCCTTTGAATGGCGGGGCTTTTACCTGTAAGCTCAAATTTAAATGGAATCTTTTGCCTTAGGGCAATATTTTCCTCGGTCAAACGCGAAAGCTTTAAAGCATTTTTTACGGGAGGGATGGTGTTTTCCCAGGAAAGTGGTTTTTCAATGAAGTCATAGGCCCCCAGTTTCATGGCCTTTACGGCCGTCTCTACATTGCCATGTCCAGAAATTATGATAACCGGTAGCTGGGGATATTGGCCTTTTATCTCTTTTAAAACCTTTAAACCATCAATATCTGGCAGCCAGATGTCTAAAAGGACAAGGTCAGGAAGATCTTTCTCAATCTTTTTAAGCCCCTCCTTGGCCGTTAAGGCCGTAATGACTTCATAGCCCTCATCGGAAAGAATACCTTCTAGGGCCATACAGATATTCTTTTCGTCGTCCACGACAAGAATTAGGGCAGACATAGCTATGATTTTAATATTATCACGCCCGCACTGGAAGTTCAATGATAAAGATAGTCCCTTGAGGTTGATTGTCTTTTACACGGATAAAGCCTTGATGGTCAGAGATAATCCGGTGAACAATGGTCAGACCTAATCCTGTTCCCGTTTTTTTAGTAGAAAAATAGGGGTCAAAAAGATAAGACTTTATTTCTGGCGAAATACCTTTGCCTGTATCTTTGATTTCTATCCGGGCAATCTTAAGGGATTCATCATAAGAAAGGATTACTTCAACTTTCCCTTTTTCTTTTATAGACTCCACGGCGTTATCTAACAGATTAATTAAGGCCCGCTTTATCTGTTCTCTATCAAAGGCAAAGACCGGCGGATAATTTATCGTCTTAAAAGAAAATTCAATTTGGGGATGGGCGTTTTTATAAATAGATACAGCCTCCTCTATAACAACCGCCAGGTTATTAGGTGTTGGATTAATAGCAGGTAAGCGGGCAAATTGGGAGAACTCATTAACCATATGCTTGAGTTCTTCTACTTGTTTAATAATCATTTGCGTGCATTCATCAAATACCCCTTCATCTTTAATTTTTTCTAAGTAGCGTCGCCGCAGCCGCTGGGCCGAAAGCTGAATAGGAGTAAGGGGATTTTTAATCTCATGGGCAATACGCCTAGCCACCTCCCGCCAAGCAGCCATACGTTGCATCTTTTCTAATTCAGTAATGTCTTCAAAGACAAAGACATGCCCTAGCAATTGGCCTTTTTTATCCTTTAATACTGCCCCGCTAATAAGAAGATTTATTTGTTTTCCGTTTAAAACTAGCCTAATTTGTTTTTCTCGTGTTTCCTTCTGCGCCAAGTCTAAAAAGGTCTCTTTTAGTTCTGGAGATAGCCGCGCCAAACGGTTAAGGTGTTTATCTTTACACTGTAAAATCTCCTCTCCTAGAATATTGATGGCCGCCGTGTTAATGGTAGTAATATATCCCTGCGAGTCAGTAGAAATAACGCCAGTTTTTATGTTTTCAAGTAAGGCTTCTATGTATTTATGCCTTCTCTCTATCTCTGTCTTTTGTTGACTTAACTGTTCATAGGCATTTCTTAGGTCTATAATCATGCGGTTAAAGGAATCTACCAACATACCTAATTCGTCACTTGCCTCTACCTCTACCTGAACATTCAGATCTCCCTTAGCCACCTGCTGGGTGGCCGCAGCTAAGGCCTGGATAGGAGCGGTAATTACCTTAGCTAGGTGAAAGCCAATCCAGGTAGCGGCAAAGAGGACAAGCAGGGTAATGATAGAAAAAATGAGGAAAATACTCATCTTTAAGGGTCTGATAAAGAAGGCCATTTGTTTGTAATCATCAGCGCTCTTTCTTATCTCTTCAAGCCGCTGGACAAGATGGGCTGGAATTAGTTTCCCCACCACTAAGGTACCTAAAAAGGCACTTTGAGAAAAGAGGGGAAAAATGGCATAAACTAAATCCCCTGCGGGTAATGACTCTACGGAGTTAATGGGCTGTTTCTTTTTTATGGCCTCAGCAAAGCCTTTTTGTAAGTTGAGATGTTCTAAGTATTCTTGAAGTTTTCCTTCTGTATGGGTCCAAATAATGTGATTATTTTTGTCATAAATTTGGACAACCTCCACATCCTGAAGATTTATTTTCTGCTTAGGCTCAAGGGTTAATTGGCCGTTTTGCATAAAGGAAGATTTTATTTCTTCGCCTGCAGCCAATAGTTTTTGGGCCGTTTGTTCATAGTAGAATTTTCCTAACTCTATCGCCCGATCAAATGCCCTCTCCATACGTAAGTTTACCCAGTAATTAAAGGTAGACATGGCAAATTTTACGGAAATACTAAACAGGGCCAGTGTAGGTAACATAGCCAGACTGATGAAAAGAATAACAAGCTTTGTTCTAATCTTACTTCCAATAATACCCTTCCTTCGCTCGGCAATGAGTTTAACCAGATTACGGAAGACAAGGAAAATCAATAAGAGAAGAAGGATAATATTGATATTTAAAAGCGTAAAAAACAAGATACTATTAGGAAGCTCTATGCTTATGTCCAGTTTAAACAGATGACCTTCTAGGTAAATAAGGAAGGTAATAAGCGGGATGAGGATTAAAATAATTATTCTTTCCCGCCTGCGTCTTTTTCTTTCTTTTGGATCCATATTAGTAGACAAATTCTACTGAATACCAATTGGTTTTAAAGTTCCATAGAGAAGAAAAAAAGAGGATATAACGCAAATAAAATGGTAATTTTACTTTGCTCAATTCTGCCTTTAGACGAAGAGTATATTTATGACCCTTTTTTAACTTTGCTAAAGATACTACTGGTACTTCTACTTCGGCCATGATCTTCTTTGCCCAGATTAAATCCTTTGAGGTCAAATGATCCTTAGCCTTTCCCTGACGCGTGATGATAAAAACCTCTTTTAGTTGGTCGTATTTTAAGGTATGATGTAGGATAAGAGAGGCTATGGTTTTATCTGGGAAAAGGGTGCGTTTTTCTTCCAAGACAATCTTATAAGTAAAGGTAACAGGGACACCATTTAAAATGGCCCTTTCCATCTCTTTGGTAAAACAGTTGGCTACGGTAAAATAGACAAGGAGATTTTTTTGAGAGGTAGTAACAACGATATTCTTTATCAGCGCCTCTCTCGCCCAAAGAGAAGAAGCTAAGAAGATAATTAGGGCAAAGAGAAAAGTGCCAACTTTATAGAAATAGGATTTTTTTAATCCTTCCATAAAACCAATTTTACTCCAGTTTCTCATTACCAGCAACGGCATGGTAGCAGGTTGAAGCAATGTATGTCAAGGGATGTTGATGGAATAAGCCCTCTATAGTATCATTTTTATGATGATTCTATCTATTTCAGGCAAAACCTTAAAAAGGGCCCTTGATTTCTTTGATAAGATCATTGGTAGGGCTCAAGAAAAAAGATATATTTTGTTAGGAGGGCCAAAAGATATCTTTCTCTTAGGCAGTGATGGCCTTATTACAGCGCAATTAACCCTCAAAGAAGGATTATCTTTGCCTTACACCTATTGTCTTCCCTTGGACCTCCTGCGAGTCTTTCTAAAAGATCTTTCAAAAGGAGAGGTTAAGATAGAAATAGGTCCTTCTCTCCGTCTTAGCAGACAGAGAGATATATTGGAATTAACAAACATTCAACAGACAAGTTCCTTTTTAAGCAAAATAAAAAGAGAAAGGTCAATTCCATTAAATTTATCTAGTTTTTGCCGTATCCTTGATTTGGCCAGTGTAATTTCAGAAGAAGGAGATAAAATAATTGTTTTTTCAAATGCAAACACCTTAGGGGCCATTGGAGAAAATGCAAATTTCTTTGTGTGTGCCTTTATGCCCTTTTCTGGTAAGCAGACTCAACTTCTTTCTCTTCCTTATACCTCTACACGCCGTTTAGTAAAGGCCTTAAAGGTAATTGCCGAAAAAGTAGCCTCTTTTTATTTAGACTCCCAGGATATAATTATTTCTGTGCCTCGGCTTAAAATCTGGGTGCAACTTTTTCCTGAAAATGAAAAAAATTTAAATCTTTTCCGATCTTTAATAAAGACAAAAACTTTAAGTCAGTTTAAGTTAGAATTAAAGGATTTGAAAAATCACCTTTCCCGTTTATCCCGACTGGAAAGACAATTAAATTCTCTTGGTATCCTTACTTTTAAAAAAGATGTGTGCACCTTCAAGCTCTCAGCCAAAGAGGGAAACTACACTCTCACCTTGCCTATAAATACCAGTCTTCAAAAAGAAATTTCGTTTAAATGCCGCTTTTCTGTCTTAAATAGCCTTTGTCAGCGTTTAAAAGGGAAGGAGTTAAAGATTTCTCTCCTTCCCACAGGCTGCCTTATTAAATATAGAAACTTTTTAGGCCTTATACGGAAGGAAGATCCCTTCCCCAAAATTTATTGAGAAGCAGAGGCCGTCTTATCGGCAGATTTTTTCTTTTCTTTATGGGACTTCTTCCACCCATAATCAGTAACATACCAACCATCGCCTTTTAGGATAAAAGAAGTACCGTTAATCAATCTTCTAACCTTTCCTCCGCACTTGGGACATTGAGGCAAGGGATCGTTCATCTTCTGCAGTACTTCAAAATGATGATGACAGTTTGTACACTCATATTCATAAATAGGCATTTTTCTCCCTCCAATATGATTTTTGTAAATTTAGATAAGTCTTAATTAGGAAAAGTCAAGTTTAGAAAAGACCTGTCCTTATACCGTCTAATATAAATTGCACGGCAATACCCGCCAAGATAAGCCCCATAAGGCGTGTTAGAACAAGAAGGCCCGTTTGCCCTAACCAATTGGCCAATTTCTGAGCATAACGGAGAATAAAAAAGGTCAATATGGTAGTAAATATAATAGCACTCACAATAACTATCTTTTCTCCCTGGCCACCTCCTCCAGCTAGTACCATGACATTAGTAATGGCCCCAGGTCCAGCCAGCATAGGTATACCAAGGGGAACAATACCTATATCCTCTTGGATCTGCGTATAGGCCTCTTCCTCTGGGGTTGACTTTAAGCGGGTCCGTTTAGCCTGAAGCATCTGCCATGCTACCATAAAAAGAATTGCTCCGCCGGCAATGCGCAAGGCAGGCAAACTGATACCAAAGACCTCTAAAATCCGGCTTCCCCAAAGGGTAAAAATGGTTAAAATGGCAAAAAGGGTAAGGGTAGCCTCCATCACTGTTTGCTGAACCCGTTGGGGAGAATACGAAGCGGTCAGGCCGACAAAGTTAGGAATTAACCCAATGGGATCAACGATAATAAAGATAGAAACAAATGCTTTGAAAACAAATTGAAGATCAGGCACACAGGTATAATATCCTATTCTTCGTGGTCTTGACAAGTGAGAATGAACCTGTTAGTTTTATTTTAGCTAGGGCGGATAGCTCAGTGGGAGAGCGTCGGCCTTACAAGCCGAAGGTCACAGGTTCGAGCCCTGTTCCGCCCACCATTGAGAGCAGATTATTGCGGGGCCGTAGTTCAGACGGTTAGAACGCCGGCCTGTCACGCCGGAGGTCGCGAGTTCGAGTCTCGTCGGCCCCGCCATAAAAGTAGAAGAATAAAGGCCGATTGGGGAAAGCCCAGTCGGCTTTTTTGTTTAGGAAGTTAATTTTAATTACTTTAAAGCAAATTTTAAATATACTGGGCCGGTTTAGTTTCTGGTCTGATTATGAATAAACAACTCCGACAACTTATAAGTATGAGAAAAAGGATTGACGACGACAAAACTTTTTGTTAATTTGCTTTAAAAGCTTAAGGGGGAAAGAAATGCTTCCGTGGCATGTATTGCATTGGGATGCAGGTCATTGTATCTTTTTGGGTGCCTTTTATTGTGCGATTAGCATCTTGGGATTGGGTATAACCTTTGTCGTGTTAAAGAGTATTAAGGATTATTTCTTTGGTGGAGGAGAACACCATTAACGCCAAATCAGTTTGGTGTTTTTAAGAATTAGATCTTTTATTTCTGCCTCTTTAGGAAGGCTTAAAAGATATGTAACGGCGCGTGCCACTTCGTGGGGCGAGATTAGACATTTTTTTTGAGGACAAAAAGGCATTTTTTGAAGTAGTTTTGTATCTACTATACCAGGGTAAATGCTACTTACCTTAATTCCGTATCTTTTACCTTCCTTATACATTACTTCTGCTAATCCCCGTAAGGCAAATTTAAAGGGGCAATAAGCAACGCCATAGGGAAAGCCTTCTAGGCCTGAAATAGAGTTAATAAAGATAATGTGCCCATATTTTTGTTTTAAAAAAACTTTATATACTAGTTGAGTTAGAAAAAAAGGTACCTTTAAGTTAGCCTCATAAGAGGCCTCTATAAGTTCTAAAGAGGCATCTTCTACCTTGGCGTAAAAACCATCGCCAATGGCATTGACAAAGGCGTCAGGGGCAAAGGAGGAAAAGGCAGAAAGGATAATTTCTGGCTCTGAAAAAAGCTCTCGGATAGAAAGAAAGCTATAATTTCCTTCTAATTCTTCCTTAAGGGCTTCTTTCTTTCTTTCATCCCGGTAAAGCAAAAGTAAGGTGTGTTCTTTTATCAGGGCTTTAACAATCTCTTTGCCAATGTCACCAGTAGCACCGGCAATGATCACCTTCATGGTCGTTCTCCCTTTATCAAAACAAAGGCAGCCAGGTGTTTAAGGTGAGTGTTTGCCCATTTTTTGTCTAAACGCTGGGCCAGAGGGATTAGTTTAGGGGGAATAAAGGCAGGCAGATAGATAACTCCCCTTGTCTTTATGTTTTTAAAGCCTGCTTTTTTCAGCAACTTTTTAAGCTGATTTATTGTATAAAACCTGGCATAACGATAGGCCGTTTCGGTAAAGAGCGTTTTTAAACGCTTAAAAAGAAACCACAGGCTAAAGGTATTCATGGTGCCAATGACTACCTCACCGCCAGGTTTAAGAATGCGATAAACTTCTCTAAGCACTGTTTGCGGGGAAGACAGAAATTCAAATAAGGTAATACTTAAAACCCCATCAAAAAGATTATCTTTAAAAGGCAAGCTAAGGGCATCTGCCTGGACATGGTAAGTAGAAGGTAGTTTTTTTCTGGCCAAAAGGAGCATGGAAAAGGAGGCATCCAGTCCAATTACCTTTATTTTCCGCTTAATCAATTCTAGCGTATAATTACCTGTGCCACAGCCTAAATCTAATACTAACCCCTTTTTTGTTTCCCAAAGAGAGAAAACTTGCTCTTTTTCTGTGTCATCTACATATTTCCCGATAGGGGAAACATACCACTTGTCATAATATGGGGCAATTTTGTCAAAATAATCTTTGGCCTTCATGAAAATAAATTTATCACAAAACTCTTATTCTGGGCAATAAAATAATTTTAAACCTTGCCTTCATAGTTAAGTTATGCTATTTTGCCCTTATGTAATGTCTAAAAAGGGGGCAAGAAGGTGGAGTTAAAGGAAAAGGTCCTTTCTATGGCCAAGGAGGCCAAGGCCGCTAGCCAGATTTTGGCCGTCGCCAAAACAGATGCCAAGAATAAGGCCTTAGCCGAGATTGCTAAGGGACTAAAAGAGAATATGTCTGCCCTCCTTGAGGCCAATGCCAAAGATGTGGCCTATGCTAGGGAAAAAGGACTTTCTAAGGCCCTGATTGACCGTCTGACCTTAACCGAGGCCCGCATAGAGGGCATGATTCATAACTTACATGAGGTTATTTCCCTACCTGACCCAGTAGGCAGTATTGTTAAAATGTGGCAACGGCCCAATGGTTTGAAAGTAGGCCGGATGCGCATTCCTTTAGGTGTTATTGCTATGGTCTATGAGGCCAGGCCTGACGCCACGGTAGAAGCAGCGGCCCTTTGTCTTAAGGCGGGAAATAGTGTTATTTTAAGGGGTGGATCTGAGGCCATCAATTCCAATCTCTGTCTGGGAGAGATCATGACCAAGGCCCTTATTACCGCTGGCCTGCCAGAAAAGGCCATCCAGGTAGTGCCAATTACGGACAGAAAGGTCGTGTTAGAGTTACTTAAATTAGAAGGCGTGATTGACCTTATTATCCCCAGAGGAGGAGAGGGTCTTATCCGTTTTGTTACGGAAAATTCAAAAATTCCTGTGCTTAAGCATTATAAGGGTGTATGTCACGTGTATGTAGATGATAAGGCCGATTTAAAGATGGCCGAGGAGATTTGTTTTAATGCCAAGGTGCAACGGCCAGGGGTGTGCAATGCCATGGAAACGATGCTGGTGCATGAGGCCGTAGCCAAGAGTTTTTTACCTGTTATGCTTAAACGCTTTGTAGAGGCTGGTGTAGAAATAAGGGGGTGTGAAAAGACATGTCAAATTTTTCCTCAGGCCAGACCAGCCACGGAAGCAGATTGGCCAGCTGAGTATCTAGACCTGATTTTGGCCGTTAAGATTGTAGCCAATATGGATGAGGCCATTGAGCACATTGCCAAGTATGGCTCTAACCATACCGAGACCATTATTACCGAGGACTACAGCCGTGCCTGGCGCTTTTTAGAAAAGGTGGATGCATCCGTAGTATTGGTCAATGCCTCTACCCGGTTTAATGATGGCAACCAGTTAGGGCTTGGTTCAGAAATTGGTATTAGCACCTCAAAGCTACATGCTTATGGGCCAATGGGATTAGAGGAGTTAACCACCACCAAGTTTATCGTTTTTGGACAGGGACAGATACGCACCTAGTGGCTAGTGCATGAAGAAAGTTGGTATTTTAGGAGGGACATTCAATCCCATTCATTTTGGACATTTAAGGGCTGCAGAAGAGATTAGGGAAGAATTAAGGCTAGATAAGGTCATTTTTATACCCTCAGGTATTCCACCTCATCGCGCTGCAAGTGAAATTGTGTCCTTTGCCCATCGTTATGAAATGGTCAAACTGGCCATTGCCCATAACTCTTTCTTTACCATCTCTGACATAGAGGGCCAGCGGGCAGGAAAATCATATACGGTAGATACCTTAAAGTTACTAAAAAAAGAAATAGAGGCCAAATTTTATTTTATCATTGGCCTGGATGCCTTTTTGGAGATAGATACCTGGAAGTCACCAAAAGAACTTTTTACTCTTACTCATTTTGTCGTTATGCCCCGTATAGGGTTTAAACAGGAAGAAATTTTAGCTCCACTTAGAAAGATTTTTAGCGAAGAAATTAAAAGAAAAGGTGATGTCTTTATCCTTCCCACAGGAAATTGCGTATATTTTTGTCCTATTTTTTCTTTAAATATCTCGGCTACACATATCAGAAGACTTTTGGCCGAAGGAAAATCTATTCGTTATCTTGTCCCAAAGGAAGTGGCTGATTATATTTACAGAAAGGGACTTTATAGGAGAGGGAATGGAAAAGAGAAAGATTTGTCTTAAGACGGCCATAGAAAAGAAGGCAATGGACATTGTCCTCATTGACCTGCGTGGACTTTCTACTATCACCGACTACTTTCTCATCATGAGCGGCAATTCGGATAGACACACAGAGGCTATTGGTGAGGCCATTTTAGAAAAGATGGAAAAAGCTGGTTATAAGCCCATCGGCGTAGAGGGCCTTACCGAAGGCCGCTGGGTCCTTTTGGACTTTGGTGATCTGGTTGTGCATGTCTTTTATGAACCGATTCGGGAATATTATGACCTAGAAGGCCTTTGGGCCGATGCACCACGTGTGGAGTGGAAAGATTTATTAGAAACGAACTAAAATATTTGAGTTAAAAGAGGAGGCATAAATTGGGCCCGACTATTTTGATCATCCTAGACGGCTGGGGGTTAAATCCTAAAAAGGAAGGTAATGCGGTAGCCCTGGCCAAAACGCCAGTTATGGACAATTTGATGGCCAATTATCCCTGGACGACATTAAAGGCACATGGAGAGGCCGTTGGCCTACCTGAAGGGGTAATGGGCAATTCAGAGGTCGGTCACTTAAATTTAGGCGCAGGCCGGATTGTCTATCAGGATGTAACCCGCATTAGCAAGGCAATAAGAGAGGGAAGCTTTTTTCAAAATCCGGTGCTTACCTCGGCGATGCAAAAGGCCAAAGGAGCTAAATTACATCTTTTGGGCCTTATCTCTGATGGGCGTGTGCACAGTTCCATGGATCATATTTATGGTCTCTTAGAGATGGCCAAAAGAAATGGCCTAACAGATGTCTTTATCCATGGTTTTACCGATGGTCGGGATACACCACCAAAGAGTGCATTAAAATACATCAAAGAAGTGGAAAATTATATAAAGGAAATCGGCGTTGGTGAATTTGCTACTATCTCTGGGCGTTACTACGCCATGGATCGGGATACCCGCTGGGAGAGGACGCAGCTTGCCTATGAGGCGATGGTGCTGGGAGAAGGCTTTAAAGCTAATTCGGCTATAGAGGCGGTAGAGCAGGCCTATGCGCGGGGAGAAACCGATGAGTTTATTAAGCCAACGGTCATTACAAAAAATGGCTATTCAGTGGCCACCATTGATGATAAAGATGTCGTCATTGTCTTTAACTTTCGTGCCGATCGGGTAAGGCAGATCACCAGGGCCTTGACCCAAAAAGATTTTTCTTATTTTAAGCGCAAGAAGTGGCCAGTTCTTTCGCAGTTTGTCTGTATGACTGAATATGACAAGACGTTTAATTTACCTGTAGCCTTTCCTCCAGAACATTTAAAAAATATTTTAGGAGAAGTCCTTAGTCAGCAGGGATGGCAGCAATTGCGCATTGCCGAGACAGAAAAATACGCCCATGTAACCTACTTTTTTAATGGTGGAAAGGAAGACCCCTTTCCGGGTGAGGATCGCTGCCTTATTCCATCACCACGAGAAGTACCTACCTATGACCTAAAGCCAGAGATGAGTGCGCCTCAGATCACAGAAGAACTGATAAAAAGGCTTAGAAGTGGCAAGTATCAGTTTATTGTACTTAATTTTGCCAATGGGGATATGGTTGGGCACACAGGGGTGCTTGAGGCCGCTATTAAGGCATGTGAAACAGTAGATAGGTGTCTAGGAAAAATCATTACCGAGATAAATCGGCTTAAGGGTATGGCCTTTGTTACGGCCGATCACGGTAATGCCGAACAGATGATAGACTATGAAACAGGTCAACCTCACACGGCCCATACCCTTAATCCTGTGCCTTTTATTTTTGTAAAAGAACCTGTGCCAAAATTAAGACTAAGACAGGGTATTTTAGGTGATGTGGCCCCAACAATCCTTACGGCCCTTGGTCTGTCTGTGCCCAAAGAAATGACGGGAAAATGTTTATTTTTAGAAACAGATGCCTAAAAAAATTCTCCTTGTGCCCTTTAAGGGCGTAGATTTAGAGGCAGTCAGTTTTTTAGAAGATAAACTGCCATCTATTTTTAATCTTTCTACAGAACTACACTCTATCCTACCCCTTCCTCCTGCCTATAACCCGCAGCGAGGACAATATCTTTCTTTCCCTTTTTTAGAGGCCCTACTTCCTCTAAAAAAAGAAGATAAACTTATTTTAGGGATTACCGAGGTAGACTTATATGCCCCTCACCTTAACTTTATCTTTGGCCAGGCAGCCATAGGTAGAAATGTAGCCGTGATTAGCCTTTTTCGTTTGCATCCCTCTTTTTATGGCCTGCCAGAGGACAAAGATTTGTTTTTAGAACGCACCCTTAAAGAGGCAGTGCATGAATTGGGTCATCTTTATGGCCTTCCCCACTGTTCCAATCCCTATTGCGTAATGCACTTTTCAAACAGTATAAGGGATACAGACATAAAGGGATTCAATTTTTGTGAAGCTTGTAAGAAAAGGCTGAAATGAAAAAAGAAGTTGAGATTTTTAAAATTTTCCATGCTAAACAGGAAGATAGATTAGAAACAAGAAAAGCAAAGGATATCGTGGCAGATGAATTTCATTTTGACCTCTTTGTTAACAGTAAATTGGTCTTTAAGTTTATGTGTTCACCCAGACAGCTAAAGGAATTGGTCGTAGGTTTTCTTGTTAGTGAAGGATTTATAAGAGATAGCCAAGAAATATTAGCATTGAGTTTTAAAAAAGATCAGTGTTTTGTAAAATTAGTTTCTAAAGAAAAATATCCACTAAAAAAAAGTGAATATAGACTCAAACTTAGCCCGCCATCTTTATGGTCCTTGATGGATGCGCTTCAAAAAAGATCCATTTTTTTTCAAGAAACTGGCTGTTTTCACGCCGCAGCCCTAGCCAAAGGGCAAGACATCCTTCTCTTTGCCGAGGATATCGGCCGGCACAATGCCATTGATAAAGTCATAGGTCAAGCCGTTTTAAAGGCCATTCCTTTAAACGATAAAATCCTTCTTACCGCCTGCCGCCTTTCAGCGCATCTTATTCAAAAGGCCATTTATGCCGGCATTCCTTATGTCGCCTCTAAATCCGCTGTCACAGACAAGGCTATTACCTTGGCCAAAGAATACGGCCTTACCCTTGTTGGATTTGTGAGAAAAGGAAGGATGAATGTTTATGCCTAAATATCCAACCTACTTGCCTCTAGGGCATGCGTTTGGATGAATTCCCTTCTTGGTTCTACCTGCTCTCCCATAAGCACGCTAAAGAGCTCATCGGCCATGGCCGCGTCTTCAATCGTAACCTTTAAAAGCACTCGTTTTTCTGGATTCATGGTCGTTTCCCAAAGCTGCTCTGGATTCATTTCACCCAGACCTTTATAACGCTGGATGGTGTAGCCCTTTTTTACTTCTTCCAAAATACCTGTCCAAAGCTCTTTCTCATGTTCTATAATTAATTCTCGTCCGTTTACCTTGACCACATATGGTGGATTTAAAGGCAACTGACATTGTTTCTTTAAGACAAAACATTTCTGATAAGGAAAGGAATTAATTAGACTGCGGTTTATCTGCGTCAGGTGACCACCAATGTTTACTTCTATGATATAAAAGTCTGTTTCTTCCTCCCTTTTATATTCCCTTACCTCTATTTCCCTTTCCTCCAAAAATGCCTTTAAGGCCAATACTTTATTTTCTTCCCGCAAATCCTTTTTGTCCTTAAGATTAAAGGCAATAAGGGCCTCTATCAATTTTTCTGGATAACCTTGTTTGACAAGTTCTTCCATCAAGGAGTAATAAATAAAGGCAGTATTTAAATATTCTTTAAGTGCCTTTTTCTCCAGTTTTTGCGTGTTATTTTTGTCTGTAACAATAATATTGTCCCCGGCCTTTTCTATCAACAATCTTTGTAGCTCTAATTCATTTTCTACATAAAATTCTTCCTTTTTTCCTTTAGCCACCCGAAAGAGAGGAGGCTGGGCAATGTACAAGTGTCCTCTTTCAATGATTTCTGGCATCTGCCGGTAAAAGAAGGTTAAAAGCAAAGTGCGGATGTGAAGCCCGTCTACATCGGCATCGGTCATGATAATAATCTTGTGATAACGCAGCTTGTTAATGTCAAAGTCATCACCAATGCCTGTCCCAAGGGCAGAGATAATTGTCCTTATTTCTTGACTGCCGAGCATCTTATCAAAACGAGTCTTTTCTACATTTAAAATCTTTCCTCTTAAAGGCAAAATTGCCTGAAAGCGCCTGTCCCGTCCCTGTTTGGCTGAACCTCCGGCCGATTCACCTTCTACTAAAAATAATTCTGTCTTGGCTGGATCCCTTTCCTGACAATCAGCCAGTTTCCCTGGCAAGGTGGTATCGCCAAGGGCACCCTTGCGCCTGACAAGCTCCTTGGCCTTTCTGGCCGCTTCTCTGGCCCTGGCGGCCTCAATAACCTTTTCAATAATTTTTTTAGCCGTAGAAGGATGTTCTTCTAAATAGGTAGAGAGGGCATTATTAACTAAAGAGTCAACGATACCCTTTACTTCACTGTTGCCAAGTTTTGTCTTGGTCTGGCCTTCAAACTGGGGATTGGGCACTTTCAGGGCAATAACGGCTGTAAGTCCCTCCCGCACATCGTCCCCAGAAAGTTTTTCTTTCTTAAGAAGATTGTTTTGGGAAGCATATTGATTTAAGCACCGGGTAAGAGCAGATTTAAAGCCAATAACATGGGTACCTCCCTCTCGCGTATTAATATTATTGACAAAGCTTAATATCTTCTCCGTATAACCATCATTATATTGAATGGCAATCTCTACCTCTATCATGTCCTTTTTACCAGAAATATAAATAGGCTCATGTAAGACATTCTTTGTGCGGTTTAAATATTCTACAAAGCCAATAATGCCAGTCTCATATTTGTGCACAATCTTCTTTTGGTTGCGTTCATCACAAAGCTCAATTGTAATCTGAGGATTCAAATAGGCTAGTTCCCGCAGGCGCTGATTTAATATATCAAAGTCAAAAACAACCTTTTTAAATATTTCACTATCTGGTAAAAAGGTAATTTTTGTCCCTGTGCGTTTGGTTTCACCAATGATCTGCAAGGATGTAACGGTCTTTCCCCTTTCATACCGCTGCCAATAAACCTTTCCATCTCTCCTGATCTCTACCTCTAAATAGGCCGATAAAGCATTAACCACCGAAACCCCCACACCGTGCAGTCCACCAGAAATTTTGTATATCTTTTGATCAAACTTACCCCCAGCGTGCAATTTAGTCATAACAACCTCTACCGCCGGAATACCTTCAGTTTCATGAATATCTACAGGAATTCCGCGACCATTATCTTCTACCGTAACACTATTATCAGGATGAATGGTTACCCTGATCCAATCACAATACCCGGCCAATGCCTCATCAATACTATTGTCTACGACTTCATATACAAGGTGATGCAGACCCTCAGAGCCAGTACTGCCGATATACATGGCCGGGCGCTTGCGCACTGCCTCTAATTGTTCCAATACCTTTATGTCCTTGGCTGTATATTTTTTTGACATTTTTCTTCCCCTTAAATTTCTTTTTCTATTACTGGGGCAATAAGCGACTTAAATCCAATATCTTTTTCACCCGTAATTACACAGGGCAATCTTTCTGTATTAAGACCAAAAGAAAAGACTTCACTCTCTAAGGCATTAAGGATATCTAGCAGAAGAGAAATGTTAAAAATCATCTTTAATTCGTCTTTATCACCATCTTCTTTAACGAATTCAATCTCCACCTCTTCTTCCGCCGTGCCAATAGATGTATTTTCTGCCTTGATAGAAAGGCAATTTGAGGAAAAGATAAAATCAGCCACTTTTGTCTTTTCGGTCATAATTACGATAATGCGTTTTAAAATATCTTTTAATTCATCTTTATTGATAATGGCCTTGTATTCGCACTTTTCTGGAATAAGGGATTGGTATTGAGGAAATTTATTTTCCATTAGTCTTACATAAAGAAGGGCATTCTCTGTTTTTATTACCCCGGCTTGATTATCAAAGCCAACAAATAACTTTTCACTATCACTTAGTTTTAGCATTTCAATTACGGCCTTACGTGGAACCATAATTTTGCTTTCAAACTGTAATTCCTCCAGTTCAGGAAAGGGTATTTCCATATAGGTTAAACGAAAGGTATCGGTAGAAACAAATCGTAATTTTGGTTCTGAGTCTTTTATTTTTTCTAAACATAAACCTGCATAAGTGGGGTTAACATCTTCCTTGGCGATGGAAAAATAGGTTTTCATAAGACCTTTACGAAAAAGTTCAGGTGGAACAGAAACAGTATTAATCGTTTCTATATCAGGAAAGACGGGAAATTCCTCTACCGGCATAGATACTAAAGAAAAACGTGATTTCCCAGCAGTAATTTTTAACCAACCATTTTCATCTTCCTCTAGCTCTACCCTTTCTTCTTTTAGGCTTCTAATGATGTTATACAGCGCCCTGGCAGGCACAACGATCTGGCCAGGGGTTTGTATTTTTGCCTCACAGCTTCCCTTAAAGGAAAGCTCCAAATCTGTGGCTAGAACATCAAGCTTTCCATCCTTGGTTTCAATAAGGGTATGAGAAAGAACAGGCATAGTGGATTTTTTTTCAATGATTGTTTGAATTTTCTGTAAGACTTTTAAAAAATTATTCCGTTCTACAACTAGCTTCATTGGTATTCTCCTTTGAAAGTTTTTAAGCTAATAAAGCAACTGTTCTATTTATCATTACCAAATAATTGGCATTACATACCTGATCTTATTTTTTAAATTAAAAGCTATATATTGGCATGTTTAAAACTTTTGCTACCATTTTTATTTATTTATTTATTTATTTTACAATAGCTGTTTTAAAAAGTAATAATAACAATAAACCCAACAAGTCATGTTGAAAACTAACCAATATTTTTCTAACTATACCAAATTTCCTAGCCTTTTTCATGCCTATGATTTCCAAATTAATTTTACATGAATTCAACATTTATTCAACAACTTCTTCTTTGATAACCTTATCTACACCGGCCACTTGTTCATTCTTTTCTAAATTAATAAGCTTTACACCTCTGGCCTGACGGCCTAAAACAGAGACACCAGCGACACTTATACGGATAATTTTGCCCTTAGTCGTAATCAACAGGATTTCATCATCCTTTTCCACATGTACCATACCAATGACATTACCTGTTTTTTCTGTAGGTTTTATGGCAATAAGGCCCTTTCCTCCCCGGCTCTGAGACTTAAAGAATTCAACAGGGCACCTCTTACCATAGCCTAGGGCAGTGACAATGAGGATAAAGCCATCGTTATTTCTATTTAAGGTTTCCATGCCTACTACGCAATCATCCCGATCAAGCCGAATCCCAATTACCCCCCTGGCCGTGCGACCCATGGCCCTTACTTCCTCTTCTGGGAAGCGAATGCTCATACCATTTTGGGTCAACAAAAAAACATCTTCTCCTCCTTTGGTCATACAACCGGCCACCAGTCTATCTCCTTCTTCTAGATTGGCCGCCCGGATACCCCTAGTGGTGGAGGCTAGATAAGCAAACTCAGAGATGTTAATCTTTTTCACATAGCCCTTTTGGGTGGCCATAAAAACATAATGCTTATTTTTAAAATCAGGTGTAGCCAAGACAAAGGCAATCCTCTCCTTCGGCGAAAGAGAAAGCAAGTTAACAAGAGGCTTACCTACAGCCGTGCGTCCGGCCTCTGGTATTTCATGCACCTTTAAGGCATAGGCCGTTCCTTTTTGGGTAAAAATTAAGAGATAGGAATGGGTAGAGGCAATAAAGACATCTTGTACATAATCGCCTTTCTTTACGTTCGCGCCAATAATGCCCTTTCCACCCCGGTGCTGCTTGCGATAATGGTCAAGGCCTATACGCTTGACATAGCCGCGGTAGGTAAGTGTAACTACGACTTCTTCTTCGGGAATAAGATCCTCTACCGTAATACTTTCTCGCTTGGCTTCTATAACTGTCTTTCTTTTATCAGCATAATTATGTTTAATTTCAAGCAGTTCTTTTTTAATAATCTCTTTTACCAATTCTTCGCTTTTTAAAATGGCCTCATAGCGAGCAATATCTTTTAAAATTTGCTTGTATTCTTCAATGATTTTTCCCCTTTCTAATTGGGTGAGACGTTGCAGGCGCATGTCTAAAATTGCCTGTGCCTGTCTTTCGCTTAGGCCAAACTGCGTCATAAGCCCCTTTTTGGCTGCAAGTGGGCTTTCGGCCCCCCTAATAAGGGCAATAACGGCATCAATATTGTCTAAGGCAATCTTTAACCCTTCTAAGATATGCGCCCGGTCCTTGGCCTTTCTAAGTTCATATTGGGTGCGGCGGATAATGACCTCACGCCGGTGTTTTAAAAACTCTGCCAGCATATCTTTTAGGCCTAAAAGCACCGGCCGATTGTTAACTAGAGCCAAGAAAATGATGCCATATCTGATCTCTAGTTGGGTATAGGTATAGAGCTTGTTTAAAATTACCTGTTCGTTTTCTCCCTTTCTTAGCTCAATGACTACCCGCATACCTTCCCGGTCTGATTCATCCCGGATTTCAGTAATACCATCTATCTTTTTTTCCTTTATCAAGGCAGCAATCTTTTCAATCAACTTGGCCTTAGATACCTGAAACGGAATTTCCTTAATAACAATTAACTTTTTACCCCGCCTTTCCTCAAACTCCACTTTGCCTCTTACGGTAATAATGCCCTTTCCCTTAGTGTAGGCCTCTTTAATGCCTTCAAGGCCGTAGATAATCCCGCCAGTAGGAAAATCAGGTCCAGGAATGATCTTTATTAATTCAGAAAGGGAAATATTGGGATTTTCTAGATAGGTAATTAAGGCATCACAGACCTCGCCCAAATTATGTGGGGGAATATTTGTAGCCATACCCACAGCAATACCAGTAGAGCCATTGATAAGTAAATTGGGTAGACGAGAGGGTAGAACAATCGGTTCCTTAAGGGTGCCGTCATAGTTGGGCATCCAGTCAACGGTGTCCTTTTCAATGTCCTTTAATAACTCTTGGGCAATTTTGCTCATGCGTACTTCGGTGTAACGCATAGCGGCCGGCGGGTCACCGTCAATAGAACCAAAATTACCCTGTCCATCTACTAAGGGATAGCGCATAGAAAAGGGTTGGGCCATTCTCACCAGGGCATCGTAGACAGCGGCATCGCCGTGGGGATGATACTTACCGATAACATCACCCACGATGCGGGCTGATTTCTTATAGGGTTTATCCCACTCATTACCCAGATTTTTCATGGCATACAAAATACGCCGGTGCACAGGCTTTAGACCATCCCGCACATCCGGCAGGGCCCGCCCAATGATGACACTCATGGCATAGTCAAGATAAGATCGCTTGAGCTCTTCTTCCAAATTTACCGGTCTGATTCTCTCTGCTGTTTCTGCCATAAAACACCCCTATTTTTTAAAAAATACCAGCGCATTATAGCAGGTAATGGCCTGGAGGGCAAATACCCAAAATCCGCGATTGATTTATAGTATTCCGCAAAAATTGATGAGTTTTCCTTCCTCCTTACTTACAAAAAATTATACGCCAAGGCCTCGTTAGATGGTCAAGGGTCTACGCTTGCTGCGCCCTTCGGGCTTGCCCTTGACCGCATGAGCGAGCGAAGGCGCTATAATTATGATTGATCTTGAGGAAAAGATAAATTTTTCACCTTTTAGGCGAAAGGTATTTTTTAAAAAAATTGTTTATTACAGCACACTTACGGGATTTCTTGTCGGGTAATTGCGGATTTTGGGTCTTTATTTTAAAGAAAACTTATGTTATTATCCTGCCTTAGGAGCGTGAGATGCTGAGTGCAAAGCTGGGAGGAAAATTTGATAAGTATATTGTCAAATATCTGCCCAAATATATTTCTCCTAACAGTTATACCATTCTAGGACTGCTTATTACAGTTATTGCCAGTTTTCTGCTAGCATTTGGACTTTTTCCCTTGGCCGGTCTCTTTATCTTTTTGGCTGGCTTATGTGATATGGCCGATGGGGCCATTGCCCGTGTCACAGGAAGGGTATCGGTCTTTGGAGGCTTTCTTGATTCGGTTATTGACCGCTATGCTGATCTGTTTTTTTTCTTTGGCCTTTGTTTTTATTATTATCATACAAGGGATGTCTTTTTGTTTTTTTGCACCCTTTTTGTCATTGCTGGCAGCCTTCTTACTTCCTATGTCCGGGCTAGGGCAGAGGTCTTTTTAAAAGAAAAGTGTAATGTTGGTATTATAGAAAGGCCAGAAAGAATTATTCTTTTGGGCATTGGGGCCTTATTTTCCATTTTAAATTATATCATTCCTCTTTTGGCCCTTTTGAGTAATATCACTGTGCTTCAACGCATTTATTTTGTCTGGAAGAAAACTAGTTTAAAAGAGAAGAAAACAGAATGTCAGAGTTAGAGCAACTAAAAGAAGAGATGATCCTGGTAGGAAGGGCCTTGTATAATCGTGGCCTCATTGCTGGTAGCACTGGCAATTTAAGTGTTCGCTTAAAAGGTGGAAAGTTTCTGGTTACCCCGACACGGCGGAATAAGATTTTTTTAAGAAAGGAAGACCTATTGGTAGTAAATAAAGAAGGAAGGGTAGTAGAAGGAGAGGGAAAACCTACTTCAGAAATTTCTATGCACCTAAGTATTTATGAAAGAAGGCCTGACATTAGTGCCATTGTTCACGCCCATCCCCCTTATACCGTCGCCCTTTCCATGGTAGACTTTCGGCTAGACTATCCCTTCTTGCCAGAGGCTATTCCCCTTAAAATTGGCATTGCCCCTTATAGCACTCCAGGTACAAGAGAGGTGCCAGAAAGTATACTTTCTATTCTGCCGCAGTGTCGGGTAATTATCTTAGAAAGACATGGAGCTGTGGCCCTGGGGAAAGATCTCTTTGAGGCCTTTGATCTTATGGACAATCTTGAACATATTGCCCAGATCTGCTGGACAGCCCGCTGTCTTGGACCCATCACTCCTTTGAGCCTCTCGCAATTAAGGAAGGTTAAGGTTGTATGGGATGAAGCAGAGCAAATACAGGATTGAAATAGAACCGATAGGCTGGATTGAATCTCCTTTAAAGACACGGGCTGAGGCCCCAAGACAAGGACAAGAGGCAAAGGTTAAAGGAAAAATTATTATTTATCCCCAATTTAAAAGGGCAATAAAGGGATTAAAGGTTGGCGATTATATTTGGGTTTTATGCTGGTTTCACCTGGCCAGCAGAACTACCCTTGAGGTCTGTCCACGCCTGGCCCAAGAAAGGGGTCTAACAGGTGTTTTTTGTAGCCGTAGTCCAGACCGTCCCAATCCCATAGGACTGGAATTGGTGAAAATCTTAGAAATAGAGGAAAATAAAATTTCAGTAGAAGGTCTAGATGCCCTTGATAAGACACCTGTCTTAGATATTAAGCTTTATTTTTCTCCTATAGACTGTCCTTAAAGGATAAACATGCCTTTATCAGAAGCAAATCAATTAAGGGTGCTTTCTATTCCCAAAAGGTTTTCTTTGCCAGAAACCGCCCTTATTATTGCCCATCCCTTAGATTTAAGGCTCTTTTTAAGCCTTATGCCCAAACCACAGAAAAAACATTCTTTAGTCCTGGCTAAACTTTATTTATTTTCATCTTTGACGCTCGTTGGACCTTGTTTTGGTCGGCCCCAATTATTTCTTATATTAGAACATCTCTATACATGGGGAACAAAACGGTTTATCTTTTGGGGATGGTGTGGAGGAATAAATAAAAAAATAAAGATTGGAGATGTCATTATTCCTAAAGAAGCAAGGGATAAAGAAGTATCTTTTGCCTCAGAAGGATTTTTAAAAGAGATAAAAAATCACTTCAAGATACCCTTTTTAGAAGGAAGTATTTTTACCTTAGACAATCCCTATATTCTTGATCGGACAGCGGTTATCTCTTTAGGTACTCAAGGAATAATGGCTATAGACATGGAAACAGAGGGACTTTTTCGTTGGACAGATCAACACAAGGCCGAGGCAGTGGCGATTTTGGTTGTTTCTGATCTTTTATACACACCCAAGTGGACACCTGGTTTTTCTCACCCTTCATTCAAACAGATAAGAAGGATCGTGGCCATAGAATTAAAGAGGCTATTGTCCTGCCCCCCATGGGGGCAGGACACCAGGACCAGCCCCAGCAATAATGGCTAAGATAAGAGGTAGGATGAACCTTTTTTCTTTTTTAAAACGCAAAACCGCTACAGGAATGGCAATGATGTTATAGGCCAGATTGGTAGCACTGGCTACAGGCGAGGTAATGCCAAGCAGACTAATCTGAACAGGCAAGAGAAGGAATGCCCCTGAGACCCCAGCTTGGACGGCAATCATTCCAATAAAAAAGGCAATAATGGGAAGAAAAAAATAGGGCATATGAGTTTTTAACATGGCTCTTTTTAAAAGGCAATTAATACCAATAACCCAAAATTTACTTGATTTCAGACTCTCCCAGCGTGATAGGTTAAGGTATCCAAGTATTATTTTGTGTTCTCTGGTTAAGTTCAAATACTATCGCTCTCTTTATTTTCATCAGTTTTAAGGTATATCCCGCTACTTCAAAGTCACCATCCAATATCGGGCTGTATCCCCACTTTAAAAAATAGGGTTTTAGCCCGTGAGTTCTATAAAAATCTGTTTGGCTACCTCTACCTCTGGTCTCTCCTGTTCTTTAAATTTCAGTCCGAATATTGACAGTCCTAACTTTTGGGATAAACTAAGAAATAGATTATTTGTAATAAGGAGGTAAACAGATGAGAAGGCTTACGTCTCCAAATGCCTTTAAAACCTGTTACATAGCAGAAGTAAAGGAAGAATTGGGGTTAAAGGACAAAAGAAAAATGGCACCCAATAGGAGGAGTTTAAAAAGAAAGGTAAAGACCCCTGCATATTTGAAAAAATTCATATTTGAGGCCATTGGGATCTTAACTAAAGAGACAGGAAAGATGCCTACCTATAAACAGATACAGCAAAAGGCCTTTGAGCTCTATAAAAATGCAGAAAAGACCTTTTTGGTTGAGGAATATTACGGTTTCTTAAAGACAAATGATAAAGATTTTGTCAGGAAAATAGCTGAAGATGAAGGGTTATACTATGGATTTTGATGTAAGACGGCTTTACCGAAAGAAAATATTTGTTGATGCAAATGCCTTTATCTACTTTTTTACTGGAGAATGTAATGACAATACAAAAGAGATATTTAAGCTAGCTGAAACTGGGTGGCTAAATCTGGTTACAACGACAAGGATCTTAGATGAAGTCCTTTTTAAAGTAATGGTAATCTCAGCAAAGGTCAAATTCGGGATAGAAAATAAGGCAACTCAAAGGTTAAGGAAAGATAAAAAGAAGGTAAAACTGCTTGCAGAGGATGTAAAAAAGGTTCTACAGTTTATTGAAATCCTGAAACTAGATATTAAAGAGGTAAATTATTCAGTTCTAAAAAAGTTCCCAACAATAATGGAAACCTATGGTCTTTTTGGGAATGATGCTCTGGTTTTAGAGACAATGCAAAGGTTTAATCTTAAATATCTCCTTTCATCAGATACCGATTTTGATGGCATTAGTTGGATTGAAAGAATAGAGCCATGAAACTGACTTTCTTGCAGGCTAAAAATTTTTTGTCTTTTAAGTTTGAGTGCCTCTGTAGAGTTTTAAAGGATATATCTCATTGTAGCTGAAGCCTGTCCCATCGCGGATAAGAATTGTCTTACCTCAAATGTAAGAAATTCTAGCATAACAGAAATATCCAAATGGCATATTTCGGTAATGATAAGTGGAAAGGGAAGGAATACAAGAAAATTGTGAAGAAGCTTTTTCCATTACTTCTCTATACGAAAGCCCCCTCAGAAGCTGATAGAGTAGAAGAGTCAAAATAAAGGCATCGCTATAGGTCTTTGGCCTACCTACAGAATGCTTGCGGGACTTTTTTCTAAAGAAATTTTGTGCTAACTTAAAAATAAACTTTAAGTTTAATTTTTGTCCTTATTCATCCTTTTCCTCAAAATGTATTCTTTTAACAAAGATTTTTTCTGATCCAAGTTCCAGGGGCTTTTTCTGTCCTGGTTCAGCGGGAATTGGACAAATTAGGCTTCGCAATTAAGGTGGTTTTAAATTTATTAAACTGCTCAAGGCGGGCTGCCCTGGCCTCCCTTAACTTCCTGTCCCGCTCCTTTAACCTTTG